>Ga0209000_1000016_pt1 | contig 312538 bp, 287 predicted proteins | sample RifGroD2_FD_183998 | JGI IMG/M metagenome (GOLD analysis project Ga0209000, IMG submission 183998) | Groundwater microbial communities from Rifle, Colorado, USA - Groundwater D2 (SPAdes) (version 2) | ecosystem: Environmental > Aquatic > Deep subsurface > Groundwater | place: Rifle, Colorado...
AGTATCCACTTCGATTATTGGTACTTTTTGAAAATGTCAAGTGTTTTAGCATTTTGTAACACAATATTAATTTAAGAACAGATACTGTTCAACTGTCAAAATTTAACACGATGACTTGACAGCATTGAGGGTAGGGTGAGGGTAGTTTTTCCATCTAAATATATAGATAAAAACAATACCCCCTCTAGCTCCCTCCTATTTTAGGGGGAGAAGTTACTTTCTGACTTCCTGATCCCCTGACCCATCTTGCTTCAATCCTGGTTTCAATCCTTGTTTTTGCCTTACAGAGTTTATGGCACCAAAGATCTGTGGACGTTTATTCATTGCCCAAATAGGTGCTCGTATTATTGTATCTTTTAGATCACCAGGTATTAATGGAGCCAAAGGAGCCAAATAAGGTACCCCAAAAGAGCGTAAACTACATAGGTGAACTAACATAACAAATAATGTAGCAATAAAACCTAATATTCCATATAGACCTGAAGCAATCATTAATATAAATCTTAAACTTCTTATTGAAAGAGCAGCACTAAATGTAGGTATTGTGAAATTAGCTATTGCAGTTATAGCTACAACTGTAACTGTAGCAGGACTGGCTAGTTTTGCCTGTATTGCTGCCTGTCCGAGGACCAATGCACCAACGATGCTTATAGCTTGTCCAACATTTCGAGGTAACCGAGCTCCAGCTTCTCGAATGAGTTCAAGTATTAATTCCATAAGGATAACTTCTATTAAAACGGGAAATGGTACATCCCTACGCCCAGATACGATAACTTGTAGTAAGCCAAAAGGAATCATCTCATGGTGAAAACTTGTAACTGCAATGTAGAATGATGGTAAGACAAGTGCAATAATTAGTGATACAAACCGAAGAGAGCGTATTACAAAGCTTGCATATACTCTTTCATTATAATCTTCAGGTGAAGTAAGAAATTGCCAGAATACTATAGGAAGTAGTAATACCAGAGGTGTTCCATCAACTAATATTACAACTCCACCTGATAATAAATGTGCAGTTGTCTTATCTGGACGTTCAGTATGAATTATTTGAGGCAAGATGGCAGATGAACTGTCTTCTATAAATTCTTCTATCATTCCAGTTCCAATAATTGAATCAGTTTTAATACGATTAAGTCTATTTCTAACTTCTTCAACCAATTTAGGATTCACAACACCGTCTATATATGATATTATAATATCAGTTTTAGTAAGTGTACCTATGTTCATATACTCCATTTGTAATTTATTACTTTTTATTCTTCGTCTGAGTAACATGGTGTTTGTTAATAAAGTTTCTGAGAAGCTGTCTTTAGGCCCATGAATAATCTGTTCTGTATTTGCCTCTTGTACACCACGATCAAGCCATTTTCTGTTTCCAATTATTAGTGCATATTTATATCCATTTATAAAAAGAATAGAATCTCCAGAGAACATTTTATCTAAAATATCAGAAAAGCTACATGATTGTTCTATTTTAAGGTTTTTAATGACTTGTTCACTAATAACATTAAGTAAATCATCTAAATTACTTTCTTCAGGAAGTTCTGTTAAAAGTGGATCAATGACAGAGTTATTTATAGTTGGCTTATCAACTAACCCATCAACAAACATGAGCGAAGCCGCCATACCTTTTTTTCCTAGTGGTAATTTCAGTTTTCGAATATTTACATCATGACTAATACCAATAAATTTATTAAAGTCTTCTATGTTTTTTTTAAGGTCGAAATCAAGCACGTAACTATCGGATGGGGAACTGACAGAACTAGTGATTTCATTATTTACACTAGTTTGCTCAATACTACTATTTATTTCTGGCAGTTTTGCTTTTTTCTTAAACATGTTAAACATATGCATCACCTTCTATATGAATATCATATAATCGTAGGGGCTGCGCCTGCGTGCCAGCCCGTTTATGTTTGTAACACTTACTACATGATGAAAAATAGTATTATTTCTTACACATATATCTATCGATTATTTAAGCGAGTGCGGGCCGGCACACAGGCGCGGCCCCTACGGTGCAAGTTAGTGGCACTTAAACCAATTATAAATCTTTGCAACAGGGGCTGCATGTTTCATTTTAAAAAGAGGATTTAAATATATTAACTGTTTTACAAATGAATTTCCTATTACTGAACCTATCATATCAAAATTCTCATTTTTAAAAGTATTTACAGCTTTTCGAAGTTCATGTAGTTTAATAATGTCTTTTCTATAAGGAGACATAATCTTATCATAATTAAGATTGTTGATAATAGAACGTGCTGCACATATTCCACTTATTATTGCATTATATGCTCCAACTCCCATAAAATTATCTGTCAGTCCAGCAGCATTTCCAATAAAAAAGATGTTTTCTTTTTGCATTGGAGATACGATACCTGAGTAATGATTTGTATCTTTTTTTTCTATTACTTCATAGTTGAGTTTTTCCATTGTAATGAACCTATCCCAATAAGAATCGTACTGGTTCTGTTGTACACTATCTAGTATTTGTGCAAGAGTAGCTACTTTTGAACTTTTGGGAACAAGATAGCAAAATGAATGGTTAGCATATTCTGTATTAAACCATGTCTTGCATACACCAGGTATAAAGTCTCCCCGTACTCGTGTAACTCTGGAATGAGATATAGTAGTAGTTGACCATATTCCTAATTTATCTGCTGGATTATGATACCCACCAGCCACTACAACGTAATCAAAATCATTTTTAATATCTTCTACTTTAACCGCACTATTAAATATTATATTAACATCAGCTTGCCTTGCTATTTGGTTTTCTAATGAAAATATATCAGAACTCCTCTCCATTATGTACCCAAGGTTACCTTTGACATTAACCTGACCATTAGGAAATTTCATTATAATTTCTTTATACCTACAAAGTGGTTTAATATCAAGATTGTATTTTTTTTTGATATAGTATATAGGATCACCAAAATGCCTAATAAAATTTGATGCCCACATACCAGTATAATTCATGGGTTCACCTACTTGACTTTGTTTTTCAAAAACCACAGGTGTGCAACCATGTTTTCTTAACTCAAAAGCACAAGACAATCCTGATACTCCGGCTCCTATTATAGCAACTTTAATATAAATCATCTCCATTAATAATCTAGTATGTCCCTATATTATGGGTAGGGATGCTAGAAAAAGATTTTTTTATTTTATTGTTTAATCTGAACTTCTGGAACTTTGGTTTCCTGACTTTCACAATAATGATAACTTGATTTTAAACCTGGCAACCTTGAAATAAAAGCTTCGGTACTATAAACATCATTTTTAGAATCACTTAATTTATTCCTAAACTCTACAAAGTGATTAACATCATTTATTAATGGCTGAATAGCAATATTATAATTCTTATTATTTATAATACTGCGTGCAGCAAGTACTCCACTTTCTATTGAATTCATAACTCCATATCCAAGAAAATCTTCGACAAGTCCTCCAGAATTTCCTATAAAATAAGTATTACCTATTTGCATAGTATTTATGAATCCAGTATAAAAATCAAGCTCTGTTATTCCATTTATTTTATAATTTAGTTTCGTAAAGAGAAGAAATTCTTTAAAGTAATACTCCATTTCACTGTAGGAAATATTATTGACTATCAATGTAAGGATAGCTTCTTTGGGGCTATGTGCAATCATGTAGCCATAACAGTCTTTTGCAAATCTTTTATCAAACCATAGTATAAGTGAGCCAGTTTCAAATTTACCAAGTATAGTTGCAATTCTTATACGTGTACTTAGTTCGTAATTCCAGATGTTTAAGGATTTAGCAATATTATTATTTCCAGTAGCAACTACAATGTAATCAAAATTATTACTTAAATCCTTAGTGTTGTGAATATACGTATCAGAAGTTATAGGACATTTTATTTTGCTAGCTAATTGACTACCAAGAGAATATTCCTCTATACCTCTTTTAAATATATACCCAAAGTTGTCAACTAATATTGTTTGTTTATCTGGGGTATTTAAAGTTACTTTATTTAGATGACTTAAAGGATTAAGTTCTATATTGTACTGCTTTTTCAAATATACAAGAGGATCCCTGTAAGACTTGCCTGTAGTATTGAACATGCAGATATTTAAATCAAAGGTATCTCCTGGATTACTTTTCTTTTCAAAAATAGTAGGTATAATTCCATTCCTTTCAAATTCGAAAGCACAAGCTAGCCCCGATATACCTGCACCTATAATTGCAACCTTCACGCTAACACCTCCTTAAAAAACTGTGGCACGTGGCACGTGGCTAGTGGTTCGTTGTTCTCCCCCTGCGAAGGGGGAGTTAGAGGGGGTCATAGAGCAGGTATTAACCAATGTTACCCCACCTAACACACGATACCGAATAGTTCTAAGTTACTACGTCACTAAGAACTAAAACGGTACTGCGAAACTTCTACTTTTACTTATAAAATACATAAGCAAAGTATACAGTTTTCCCCTTCGCAGGGGAGGAACTTAAAATATAAGTATTAGTAAATATAATTTTTAAGGTACATCAGTACCATTAGAACCTACCTACTTCAGTAGGTAGTGGTTGAGTTTTTTCACTATCCACCAGCTACGTTTTTTATATACATGAATAATATTAGCATTTTTAGTGGAAAATATTTATAGACTTATAAATTATATGGGAGGGAGTTTGCATGCAAACTGTATTACAACAAAATATTGAGGAAATAGCATTTAAACTCGCTATAGAAAGAGAAAATCTACTTATTAAGAAATATAATCATTACTATAAGGAAATCAAAAATGATGATATTAAGGACATGATAATGGAATTTGAAAACACCTCGAGGGAACATATTAAAACGGTACTCAGTGTAATGGAAAAACTTAATCCGCAAGGGAGCTTTAGGCAATGAGAGATGATGATATATTGAATGATATATTAAAGGATAGAATAACAAATCAGTGTTATTATAATGAATGTATATTAAATAATAGAAACCCTGAGGTTAGAAATTTTTTTACCGAAGCTAGAGATGATGAAACAAGAGCTATCATAAGGTTACAACAAAAAGTCGAAAGAATACAGAACAACTCTGGTACCATAGTTAAAATTTTCTCAACGAAGGATAGTTGATTTTTTATCACAGAATTAAAATAATGTTAGTTAGGTGGTTATATACATGGAATGGATAATTTATTTTATAGCAAGTTGGATTCTTTTCGTCTTACTAATCGACATAAAAAAAATAAAGATAAATATTTGGGGTGGCGTTTTAGCAGTATTGTTGCAGCTGATTTTTGATACAGAAGCTATGAATCACAAATTGTATATTATTAATAATCCTATTTTAGAGTTGTGGGGTTCTTCTTTGTTTTTCATTCTTGGTCCTTCATTTACAATTGGTGTACTAATTGCACAGTACCAACCTGAGAACAAGGTAATGAGAATTGCTAATGTTCTTGCATTGACCACGCTCTATACATTAATGGAATTACTCCTTGTGTTAAGAAAAGCAGTTGTTTACCTAGACTGGCATTGGCATGACAGCATTGGGGTAAATTTTGGGATAATGATTATTATTAGTTGGTTTGTCATTGTAATACTTCGAAAGAAAGATGGTGTTAAATTATGAGTATAGTGTTATATGTTGTTTTTACAATTACTATTGCTATTTTAACATTTGGCTGGTTTAAGGCTTGTGATAAATACGGAGGGATAAAATAATGGATGTTGCGATAATTGGTGCAGGTCTAGCAGGACTCGCTTGTGCCCATGAACTAGAAAGATATGACATAAAGCCTACAATATATGAAAGAAATAGTTATATTGGTGAACAATTTAGTCATGTAGGTGCACTCCTAGAACTTGTTGACAGACCGATTGTTGATAGTATTAACTATATCAAAAAAGAATTTAATATAGAAATAATGCCACTAAACATTATGAATAGACTCATATCATATTCTCCAAATAGAACATATGAAGTTAAGGGAAAACTAGGGTATTTTACAAAAAGAAATAAAGAACCTGATGATTTAAAAAAACAGTTGTATGCACAGCTTAATAATACAGAAGTTAAATTTAATGAGGCAGGAGATTATGAAACGTTAAAGGAACAGTACGATTTTGTAGTTGTAGCAAATGGCGCACCCTCATTTGCAAAGGAATTAGGCTGTTTCAACGAATTGTTTAATGGTTTTGTAAGAGGAGCTGTCGTATTAGGAGAATTTGATCCACATGCTCTTTTAGTATGGCTTGACAAGGATTATTGTAAAAATGGTTATGCTTATTTAGCACCATTTAATGCAAAAAAAGCATTTTTAGGACTCGTCATACCTGACGTAAATGAAAGTGATGCTGATTCATATTGGGAACTTTTTAAAAATGCTGAGAATCTTAAATATCCAGTTGTAGAAGAGTTTAAGATTAATCATATTAGCGGTTTTGTTTATCCACATAAAGTTTCCAATATTTTATTTGCTGGTAATGCTGGTGGATCTATGGAGCCTTTTCTAGGATTTGGTGTGTTTAATTCAATTGTAATGGGTGTTATGGCTGGAAAATCAATTGTTACAGGGCTTGATTACGAAGATCTTTTAAAAGATATTGTAAACAAAAATAAACAGAAGTATCAACTAAGAAAGCTGGTTAATATGGCTACCAATAAAGGATATGATAACGCTTTCACAGTAGTTAGTCAACCCGGAATAAGGCAACTTATTTATAATACATCTATTGACGTAGTAAAACATGGAGCAAACATTGTAAAATTTTTAACTAAAAACAAGTAAGATAGTGAAAATTTGTTGCAAAAGCACTCAAAAAATGGTATAGTGTAGGAAATGATAGAGATTATAACACTAACGGAGTGATGTTTTGAAAAAGAATTTGTATATAGCAGAAAAACCTAGCGTAGCTCTTGAGTTTGCGAGAGTACTTGGGATAACAGGAGCTAAAAGAAATGGATATATAGAGTCAGAAAGTTCTGTAGTTACTTGGTGTGTTGGACATTTAGTAAATATGTCATATCCAGAAAAATATGATGAGGGACTTAAGAAATGGAGAGTGGAGACATTACCATTTATACCTGATGAATTTAAATATGAAGTAATTGAGAATGTGAAGAGTCAATTTCAAACTGTAAAGACACAACTTGAGAGAGAAGATGTAGAGACTATTTATGTATGTACTGACTCTGGGCGTGAGGGAGAGTACATATTTAGATTGGTAGATATGATGTCTAATACGAAAGAAAAGATAAAAAAAAGAGTGTGGATTGACTCACAGACAGAAGAAGAGATACAGAGGGGAATAAGAGAAGCGAAAGATCTAATGGAATACGACAATTTATCAGATGCAGCATATTTACGGGCAATAGAGGATTATCTTATTGGAATAAACTGTTCAAGGGTATTTACTCTTATTTATGGCAATATTATAAGTAATATATTAAACAAAAGATATTCAGTAATTGCTATAGGGCGAGTAATGACTTGTGTACTTGGGATGATAGTGCAGCGAGAGCGTGAAATAAGAAACTTTATTAAAAGCATATATTACAAGATAAATGCAGTAAGTAACGGTAATAGCTTTAAGTATAAAGTTGATGAGGAGTCTATTCATTTTAATTCGCCTAAATTATTTAATGAAACAGGCTTTAATAAACAAAAAGATGCAATAGACTTTGTTAAATATTTAAAGGAAAATAACGAGCCAATAATCGGTATGGTCGCAGATATAACAAAATCAAAAGAAAAAAGGAATCCACCACTGTTGTATAATCTAGCTGAGCTTCAAAATGATTGCTCAAAGAGGATGAAGATATCTCCGGATGAAACTCTAAAAATAGTACAAGAGCTTTATGAAAAAAAACTAGTTACATATCCAAGAACCGATGCAAGGGTTATTTCTACTGCGGTAGTCAAAGTAATAGATAAAAATTTAATAGGTCTTTTAAACTATAAATTTAAAGAAGAAGTACAGAAAATACTTGATGAAAAGAAATATGAAAATTTAGCCAAAACAAAGTATGTAGATGATAAAAAGATAACAGATCACTATGCCATAATACCAACAGGTGTTGGTGTAAACGGTGTTCGTAACTTAGGACATGAACAGAGAGTAGTTTTTGAAATGATAGTCAGAAGATTTTTGGCAATCTTTTTTGAAAGTGCAGAATACAATAAGCTTACAATCAAAGTTAAAATAAAAACAGAAAGCTTTTATCTTAACTCAAAAGTGTGCATCAAAAGAGGTTATCTAGATATATTAGACGACACTGATAAGGATGAAAATGAAAGCAATGCGGAAAGTAATATTAGCGCTTTCAAAAAGGGACAGGAAATCATCGTAGAAGACCTTGAAATAAAAGAAGGCGAGACGACTCCACCAAAACGATACACATCAGGATCAATCATACTTGCTATGGAAAATGCGGGAAAACTGATAGATGATGCACAGCTAAGAGAACAGATAAAGGGTAGCGGAATAGGAACAAGCGCGACAAGAGCTGAGATTTTAAATAAACTAGAAAGGATAGAATACATAAATCTAAATAAAAAGACTCAGATATTAACTCCTTCATTAATGGGTGAGATAATATACGATATAGTGAAAAACTCCATGACATCACTCCTAGAACCGAACTTTACAGCAAGCTGGGAAAAAGGATTATCTATGATAGAGAATGGTGAAATAAATAAAAATGAGTATATGCAGAAATTAAATGGTTACGTAGAAAAAAATATAAACAAGCTAAAGCAAATAAAAAATCAACCAATGATTTTTAAACAAATTTTAGATATACCAAAAGATATTGTAAAAGGAAGATGTAAGTGCTGCAATGGAGAAATATTAGAAAACAGTAAAACATTTTACTGTAGCAACTATAAATTTGGTTGTGAATTTAAAATATGGAAAAACGAACTTGAAAGTTTCGGTGTTGAGATAGATAGGAAATTGGTGGATGAGGTTTTAGGTAAAGGCACTGCGGTTGTGAAGATGGATAACGGAGAGAGTAGTGAGGTTAAGATTAAGGATAATAAAAAAGGTGGATTAGTTAGTGGAAAATGATAGAAAAACACAAATTAATTTACAATATTTCCAATAAAATCCTAAATTATACTTTACATTTTACAAAATATGGTATATAATATAAAAATACGAATGATAATATTATATATAATTTTTGAGGCGGTGTATGTATGCTACAATATAAAGAGCTATTTTATGATAATGGTAAGAAGAAATATTTAGGTGAAGTAAATGATAAAAACAAATGCCATGGTAAAGGTAAGGCGTTTTATTATAATAGTAATGTTGCATACGAAGGTGAATATAGGGAAAGTAAATTTAATGGGACAGGTAAAATGTTTTACATAGATGGAAAGATTGCTTACCAGGGTGAGTTTTTTAATAATATGAAGCATGGGGTAGGTAAGTTGTATACTGTAAATGGCACACTAATTTACGAAGGAGAATTCTTAAATGATGTAAAGCACGGATATGGAAGAGAATATAGTAAAGATACAGGAGAAGTGATATATCAAGGTAAATATGAAAATAATAAGAGAGACATAAATATAGAAATAAAATATGAAAATAATAAGAGAATTGCTATAATATGATGAAATAAAAAATCAACCTAGAAAGTTGATTTTTTATTTGCCAAATTTTTTAAAATGTGGTATATTGTAATATATCATATTCAGATATCAAATACGGAGGTAAAAACTATGCAAATAACAAGTGAAGATGTGTTACATGTTTCGAAATTGGCAAAGCTATATTTAAATGATGATGAAGTTAAAAAATTTACAAAAAATTTATCAGATATAGTTAACTTTGCTGACAGATTAAATGAAATAGATGTTAGTGGTGTTTCACCAACAGCTGCGATATTGCCACTACAAAATGTATTTAGAAAAGATAAAGTAGAAAAATCAATGGAGAGAGAAAAAATATTACAAAATGCACCAGAAAAAAGCTATGGATGTTTTTGGGTGAAGAACAAAATAGTGGAATAGAGATGAAAAAATTAGCAGTACCCACAGACTGTCATTGCGAGGAGGCTTTTTCGACGTGGCAATCTTATCTTTTAAAAGCTGAGATTGCTTCGTCACAAAAAATGTTCCTCACAATGACAGGTCTGGGAGTGTATCAAATGAATATAAAAATAAGGAGGTAAAAAAATGGAATTACATGATAAAACGGTGCATGAACTTTGTGACATGCTTGATAAAAATGAAACAACAAGTGTAGAGCTTACAAAAGCTTGTTTTAAGAGGATCAAAGAGGTAGAAGATAAGGTACAAGCTTTCATCACCATAACAGAGGATTCAGCTTTAAAGCAGGCAGAGGAAAAAGATAAGAAAAGAAAAAATGGTGAAGTAATAGGTAAATTGCATGGAATACCTATGGCTATAAAAGACAATATATGTACAGAAGGAATACTCACTACTTGTGGGTCAAAGATGCTTGGTAATTTTGTGCCACCTTATACAGCAACAGTCGTAAATAAATTAAATGCTGAAGGTTGTATTTTGCTTGGGAAAACAAATATGGATGAGTTTGCAATGGGTTCATCTACAGAAAACTCGCATTTTAAGAAAACTAAAAATCCATGGGACTTAAATAGAGTTCCGGGTGGAAGCTCTGGAGGTTCGGCAGCTGCTGTTGCAGCATGTGAGGCACCATTCTCTCTTGGTTCTGATACAGGTGGATCTATACGACAACCTGCCCATTATTGCGGTGTTGTTGGTATGAAACCTACATATGGTTCTGTATCAAGATATGGATTAGTAGCTTTTGCATCATCACTTGATCAAATAGGACCTTTTACAAAAGATGTGCATGATATGGCACTTGTTTTGAGTGCAATAACTGGACATGATTCTAAAGATTCGACATCATATCCTACGGAGTATCCAGATTTTACGAAAGCATTAAACCAAGATATACATGGTATGAAAATTGCATTACCAAAAGAATTTTTTGGAAATGGAATAAATGAAGAAGTAAAAAGTGCGGTTATGAATGTAGCAAAGAAATATGAAAGCATGGGAGCTAAAATAGAAGAGATAAGCATGCCAATGAGCGATTATGCACTACCTGTGTATTACCTTATTGCTTGTGCAGAGGCTTCATCAAATCTCGCAAGATTTGATGGTATAAGGTTTGGATATAGAGCACAAGGCGTGGAAAGCCTAGACGATTTATATAAAAAGACACGTTCAGAAGGATTTGGCGATGAAGTAAAACGTAGGATTATATTGGGAACATATGCGCTAAGCTCAGGGTACTACGATGCGTATTATAAAAAATCGCAACAAGTTAGAACGCTTATAAAGAAAGAGTTTGATGAGGTATATAAAAAATATGATATGATCCTTACACCGACAGGACCGACAGTGGCATTTGAGTTCGGCAAGAACTCAGATAACCCACTAGAAATGTACATGAATGATATATGTACAGTGCCTATAAATATAGCAGGGGTACCTGCGATGAGTATGAACTGTGGATTTGACTCACAAGGAATGCCGATAGGAATGCAGCTTGTTGGGAAACATTTTGATGAATTCAACATATTAAAATTAGCACATGCGATGGAAAAAGAGCTCGGACTTAATAATAAATCTAAATTATAGTAAAACCTGTAAATTGATAATTAACACGAAAGGAGAATTAAAATGGCATATAATGATTACGAGATAGTTATGGGGCTTGAGACTCATGTGGAGCTTAAGACTAATACTAAAATATATTGTGGCTGTACTACAGAGTTTGGAGGAGATCCTAACACTCATTGCTGTCCAGTTTGTATTGGGTTACCGGGGACACTTCCGGTATTAAATGAAAAAGTTGTCGAGTTTGCTATACGTGCTGGACTTGCAACAAATTGTGAAATACAAGAATATAGTAAGCAAGATAGAAAAAACTATTTTTACCCAGACCTTCCAAAAGCGTATCAAGTTTCACAATTTGACTTGCCTCTTTGTTACGATGGTAAGGTTGACATAACAATAGATGGGGTTAAAAAAGACATTGGTATAACTAGAATACATATAGAAGAGGATGCAGGTAAGCTCTTACATGAAAATATACCCGGTTCTTTAGTTGATTATAATAGAGGCGGAGTTCCACTTATTGAGATAGTTTCAGAGCCAGATTTGCGTTCAGCTGATGAAGTAAAAGTGTATTTAGAAAAGTTAAAGACTATGTTAAAATATATAGATGTTTCTGATTGTAAAATGCAAGAGGGATCGCTTAGGTGTGATGTAAATATATCAGTTCGTAAACACGGAGATGCCAAATTTGGTACTAGAACAGAACTTAAAAATATGAACTCATTTGCATACATAATAAAAGCTATAGGATATGAATCGAAAAGGCAAATAGATGTTATAGAAGCAGGTGGTACGATAACACAAGAGACAAGAAGATGGGACGAAGTACGTGGCATAACCGAAAGCATGAGAGGAAAAGAAGAAGCTCATGACTATAGATACTTCCCAGAGCCAGATTTGATGCCTATAGTTACAACAGCAGAGAAAATCAAAAGTATAAAAGATACTTTGCCTGAGCTTCCAGAAGTTAAAAAAGAGAGATATATAAGCCAATTTGGTTTAACACCATATGATGCAAACCTAATTGCGGACTACAAAAATGTAGCTAAATTTTTTGAGACTTCTATAGATGGGGTGAAAACTCCAAAGATTGTAGCAAATATGATTATAGGTGATATTTATTCAAGGTTTGATACCGAAGAGGAAAAAGAAGATTTTACTATACCAGTTAGCCCAAATCAGTTTAATGAACTCGTAAAAATTATAGAATCAGGAATGATTAGCAACAGTATAGGTAAAAAGGTTCTTGAAGAGATGTGGGAAACAGGTAAAGCACCGATGCAAATAATAGAAGAAAAAGGTTTAAAACAGATGGATAATCAAGATGAGCTAAGAGAAATAGTAAAAAAGGTAATAGCATCGAATGCGCAAGCAGTAGAAGAATACAAAGGTGGCAAAGAAAAAGCCTTTATGTCACTTGTTGGTGGAGTTATGAAAGAAACTAAAGGTAAGGCAAATCCACAGATGGTAAATGAGGTTATGAGGGAAGAACTGAAGTAGATGTAAAAGCAAATTAGGTTAACAAATTGAAGTAAAGGTTTTAGGTTCTCCCCCTGCGAAGGGGGAGTTAGAGGGGGTTAAAGAGTTGGTATTAAACCAATGTGACCCCACCTAGCCTCCCCTTCGCAGGGGAGGAACCTAAAAAAGAACACAAAAACTTCACAATTTTAATCTTGAAAAATTAAAAGCTATATTATATAATATACTTTGAAAAAATGTAAAGTATATTATATAATATAGCTTTTAATTACTATTATTTAAATTTGGAGGTGTTTTTCATGGATGATGAAAAAGAATTAATGGAGAATGAGGAAAACATTAATGAGCAAGAAAGTAAAACGGAGGTAAAGACAAGAAAATCTAATAACGTGGGCATGTTTGTGTTAGTTGCACTGATTTTTACGGTACTTAATATAGGTATAATAGTGGGTGGTGATTATATAAAGCCGCTTGTGGAGAGTACATTTGGTAAAACTCAAGGTGTTACGGTAGAAGAGAAAGTAAAGGATTTTAAGTTTGAAGATGTAGTGTATGATGATACTGATTTAGCTAGTAGTAAAGGAGTAGAAAAACCTGGTATTGCGGGTATCGTAAAAAGTGTAAATAATTCAATTGTTGCTATAACTACAAAAACAACGGTAACTGATTGGTTTGATATGGAGTATGCATCTGAGGGAGCAGGTTCTGGAATTATATTTAATATAACGGATGATAAGGTTATGATAGCGACAAATCAACATGTTGTTGCAGATGCAAATAAAGTGACAGTTACTTTGTTAGTAGATAAAACATATACTGCATACTCGGTAGGAAGCGACGTGGACACTGATCTGGCTGTAATATATATAAATAAAAAAGATATAGAAAAAGATGTACAGGACAAGCTTGTTGCGGCTAAGTTTGGAAATTCAGATGAGTTAGAGGTAGGAGAACAAGCTATTGCTATAGGAAATCCTTTAGGGTCAGAATTTACTAATACAGTAACAGTAGGAATTATTAGTGCAATAAATAGAGAAATAGAAGTTTCAAATAGAAAATATAAACTTCTTCAAACAGATGCAGCAATAAATCCGGGAAACAGTGGCGGTGCATTGCTGAACTACAAAGGTGAAGTAATAGGTATAAATTCGGTTAAAATAGTAGATACAACAGTAGAAGGAATAGGATTTGCTATTCCAAGTAATACTGCAAAGCCGATAATAGAAGAACTCGTAAATAGCGGAAACATAAAACGTCCATTTTTAGGGATATATGGTGCAGACATAACAGATAGTTTAGCTGATTTATATGAATTGCCTGTAGGTGTATATGTTCAAAATGTAATTGAAAACGGTAGTGCAGGTGCTGCTGGGTTAGAGAAAGGCGATGTTATAATAGCAGCAGATGGACAAAAAATATTGTCAATGGAGCAGCTGACAAATATAATTAAAAACCATAAGGTTGGAGATATGGTAACAATAAAATATATAAGAGAACTAAAAGATAAAAGAGAAGTCAAGGTAAAGCTACAAGATAAAACGACATTTAAACAGGGTAACATTGAGAATACACGAGAAAGAGTAGTACCGAGATTTAATTACTAAACTTGCAAATTTTTTGCAAGTTTTTATTTTTTTTTGTATAAAAAGTTTAAAAAAATAAATGAATGTGATATAATTACATTAGGTTCATTTGACCGTTAAGGGTCAATTCCTCGCAGCTCTGCTGCGTGCTTGTCATTGCGAGGAGGTTCTTTCGACGAAGCAATCTCGTTTTTGAAAGATGTGATTGCTTCGCAAAAAAAGCCCGCAACGACAACATGATACCCTGCAGATCTTCTGCGGTGAGAATTCATTAGTGTAAAATGTGAGATATTATTTAAAAAATGAGATTGCCACGTCGAAAAAAACCTCCTCGCAATGACAGACCTGGAGGGTAAACTATTTCTGGGAGGTTCTGCTATGAAAAAATATATAATTATATTACTAATGTTATTTACATTAATATTTACTGCTAGTGTATCACATGCTAATAAGCAAAGTAGTATAGCTAAGGTAAATATTGATGATATTACATATAACGAAATAATAGATTCACTTACTGGTGAGTCAACAAAGCGTCCTATAATAAAAATCAGCTGGGAAGATTCAGCAGATTCTTTTGAAACAGATACTGGAGAAGGTGTTGTTCAAGGTAATGTAGTACATCCGGCTACTAAATATGAAATATATTTGCAAAATATTTCTGAATTAGGAGATAAGACTTTATTAACTGTAGTAGATAGTTTTGTGAAGGAATATGAAATTGGTACTTCCGCTTGGCTTACTCCAGGGAATCTCTATCAAATACAAGTTATACCCGTGCACTATCATGATAGAATTATTAATGGTGTAACGAGTCAAGTTAAGGCAGAATATGTGATTAATAATATAGATAGTCATCCCAAAGTTATTGCGCTTACTGATTACAATATAACACTTGAGGCAGAAGGTAAAGAGATAACAGTCGTTTGGGAAGATGCTGGAACTTGGGTTAATTATGATATATATTATGAAAAAGGTGATATATCAGATTATAAAAATATGTCTGGTAAAATAGAAGATATTAGAGACTTATCTACAAAATTTATAGATACTGATAAAAAGGTAAAATTAAAATATATTATAAAAACTAGTGATATAAAGTCAGGACAGCTTTATTCACTTAGTATAAGACCAAAGGTTAGCAATATAAATGGTGTAACCGTTTATGTGAATCCGAGAACTAATGTTGAAGAAGTGACTACAAAGGTTCCATTTAAAATAGAGGCCGAAAGTGATAAATACATAAAACTTTCATGGTGGGGGATAGACAATACAGTAGGTATGAGTGGAGAATCAACTGAATATTCAGTAAAAAGGTTGCAGATTATGAGGAAAGACACTAATGCTGCATCAGAACAGACTATAGCAACAATACAAGGCCAGGAATCAATAGATATAGGTTATTATACAGATTTGCGAACTGAGGATAAAACGAACTATAGAATAAAAATAACATACTCAAAAATGGAAAATGGTATGGAGAAAACTATATACATGTATTCTGATTGGGAGATGTATGACCCAGGAGCTTTTAGGATAACCCCTGCTAAACCAGAAGTGCCAGAGTTAAATGGGATGTTATCAAAAGATAATAATGTTGTAATTAATACTGATAATTACAATGGTGCTTTTACCATAAACAAAACCACAAATGTTGTAAATATTGTATGGTCTGTATTTGAAAGGCTTGATTATAGTGCAGATGACCCTGCAAATACTATTATTCAAGATTTGGATACATATTATGATATTTGGTTAACAGACGATGTCAATTTATTATACACTGATAATGATTTGTGTATCGAAGCTAATTTATATGTGGCAGCAGAAGAAGGTAAAGCTAATTATGTACAAAATAAGTCGGGAACAACTATAGGTTTTTATGAACAATATTCACAGTATCTTGCTGCAATTAGAGAAAACGGATTAGTAACTGGTTATAAAATGAAAGACCTAGAGCCTAATAAGATATATTATATAAAAATAGTGGCGAAGAAAAAATTATTAAATGAAGTGCTAGAATCAGAAGCAGCAATGATTTCCGTGTACTATGATTCTGACAAAACAGTATATGCTCCACCAGTGTTATCAAAGCCGCCGTTAAAGATTGATGAATTAAAAGCTGATAGGGTAAAACTTATGTGGAGACTTAGTTGGTGGGAGGTAGTTTCTAGTGACGATGTTGAGCAAGATTGGTATAATCAAATATGGTTAATAAATAATGATATTGTTTTTACTGAAACAGTAGGAGCAGAAAAAATATATTTAAATTCTCAAGAAGATGTCACTAAGCTAAAATCAAAGATAGATTTAGTTAATTTGCCCAAATATACATTTAGACAAATTAATCTAGGAGATAATATACAGTATGAAATGAAGACACTTCTTTACACAGATGTTGAGGCCGCAATACTTGAAGCACAGCAAACTAATGCTAATTATTCGTTAGAGGACTATATAAAGAGTATAAAGGATACGACTGGTGAAATAAATGGATGGGAGCAATTGATAACAAAAGTTGAAACAGCTGATAAGACTAACCAAACAATATACTATACAAAAGACAAACTAACAAATAATACTTCGTATATGTTTATAATTAAAACATATAGAACCATAGTAAATGGAGACGAAATAGAAAGATTATACTGTCTAAACCCAACAACAATAATAGCAACAACACTAATAGATGGAACGGAAATAATACCAAAACCAACTGTACCTAAATTATATTCTGGTGAAACAAGGGATATTGAAATAGAGTTGAAATGGGAATATAACACTAAGATGGAATATGAGATTAAGATTAATGAAAAAGAAGATTTCAACACAACTAGAGACTATGAATTTGAAATACCTACAAATTCTTCAGATCCTAATTTTCCAAATGATGGTGAAAACTATGTGCTTACAGTTATAGACTTGTTACCAAAGACAGAATATTATTTTTGGATAAGATCTAGACAAAAGAATGGGAGCGAATCATCTGCGTGGAGTAATCCAATTCTCGTAAAAACAACAGATATATTGCCAAACCCAATTAATCCACCAGGAGGAATAGGTATTGCGGATATAACAGATCCTATAGGGGAGACATATATTACTGTTGAATGGACACGATTGCTCGAAGATATTGCCTCAGAAGAAACTAATAAAAAATATAAAGTAAAGAAGTTATTTTCATATATTTTAATAATATCAGATAATTCAAAGTTTTTAGATGCAAGACAGATAGAAATAAAGGACGATAATGTTGGTTCAAGTGAAAACGGTTTTGAAATAATTAAAAAGTCACTTATAAAAGTAAATGGATTAGAATCAAATAGAAAATATTATTTTAAAATAAAATCAAAGGTTTCTGCAAGAAAGGGAGATTCTGCAAAAGTTGTGACTAGTGAATCTAATTATTCATTAGTCAAAGCAGTAAAGACATCTACTAATAATGAATATGATGCAAATGTAGGAGAATTTGTTACACCTCTTCCAGATAAAACAATAACCACATATGCTAATGAAACCCTAACATATACTATTGCTGACGGAGAAAGGGTTATAAATGATATATTAAAGCAAGATGAGTATAGATTTACCATTGATATGAAAAACTATACAACTACAAGTTCATCAGGCAAGACCACTGTTGTAAGTAAAACAATAAACAAAAGAGTAGCAAATATTCCATATGAGGTAATTGAAACTTTAAAACAGCAAAAAATGAATTTTGACATTGTAATGGATGATATGAAAATTAGTATGCCAGCAGAAAGCTTGAATACACCAATACTTACTCGTGCAAAACAACTGGGTGGGCTTAAAAATTATGTATTTACGGTTTCTACACCGTCAACAACGAGTGGCACATCAGACAAAGTAGTAAGTAAGTCAAAAGAATTATCAATAATGATACAAACGAAGCACGGAAATATAGATGAAAAATATCTTAATGGTTATTTTGTAATATCATACGATACTGTAAAAGCAAGCGCTACCACTACTGCAACAACTAATACTACTAAAGATAATGTTTCTCCTAATGCAAAATCATATAAATTTGATATTAATAAAAACCAATGGATAGAAGTACCTGAACAATATAATTCATACAATGGAACTATAATATTTAAAACAAGCGAACTTGGAAGATATGGATTAGGCGGAATCTGAGGAAAAGTTGAAAGGTGAAAGTTGAAAATGGAAAGTTAAAAAGATATAGGCATACGGTTTTGTAAGGAAATAAGGGATTATTCCCCTCGCCCTTTGTTGTAGGGAGAGGGTAGCAAGGATTTTAAATTAGATGATTGGAGGTGCACGATTATGAAGAGGTTTAAAATACTTGTTTGCGGATTACTATTAGCACTCGTGTTCCAATTTAATATTGCGAGTGCAGAAACGAACAGGGTGGTTTATCAAATTACTCAGGACAGTAAAAGTTTTATAAAAGTGACGCTTAGTTTCACAGAGATAAATTCAACTGATAAAATTCAAGTAACTTCATATAAAAAGTATAATGATAATACAATTATAATTACATACATGGCAAGTAAAGAAGCTGAATTATTCGATAACATAACTATTAATAAAGCTGAATTAGGACTCAAACTCTCAAATGATATTTTGCCTAATATTATACTGAAAAATGATTCTAATCAAAAATTTTATTCTTTCCTAGATGTAGGAGAACAATATTTATATCAGGGTTCAATATTAAATTTGTATAATAGAGGAGCAGTAAATGGTTATCCTGATGATATATTTAAACCAGAACAAGAAATAAGCAGAGAAGAGTTTTGTCAACTATTTGTTAAGTCCATAAATTTAAAACTAAGTGATATAGATGTAAACATATTTACTGATGTGGAAAATAACAGGTGGTCAAAAAATGTTATAAATACACTCTCAATTAAAGGTATACTAAAAGGAAAAGAGATAGGAAAATTTAACCCTACTGATAACATAACACTTGCAGAAGTATCTGCTATACTTGATAGAACGTATACGTTTTTAAATATCCTAAATAGAAATGATTATAAACATATAAAAACTGAGCATTGGGCAAATGGATATATTACTAAACTACTTAACGCAAACATAATTAATGAAGATGACGATTTTTATAAAAACTATACGTTAGATAGAAAAGTAACAAGAGCAGAAAGTGTATATATAATTAATAAAGTAGTGAATGGATATAAAACGGACAAATAGGTAGACTAGGGTCCTCCCCCTTGCGAAGAGGGAGTTAGAGGGGGTCATAGAGTGGATATCAAACCAATGTGACATACCTAACCTCATCTTCGGATGGAATAAAACCTAAATAAATTTAACCGCTATCTGCTTCCACAGACAGTGGTTAAATTTATTTGTAACAAAATTGTAATTTTTTTATTTTATATATTGTATTTTTTAAAGAAATGGTATAAAATATGTAATAGGTTACAGACGTAAATAAATGATTTGGGGGGTGAGTATTTATGGCTTCTAATTTTATTGAAAATCTTATAGCAAACAGGTTAGGTGGTAAGAAGTTTAATGATAAGACCACAGAATACAAATTTACAAAAATAAAGAATGCACGCGAGGAAGCAATGATAAAAAACCCTAATATGGATTTTATAGATATGGGAGTTGGCGAGCCTGATGCCATGGCTGACGAAGGCGTGGTAAAAGTTCTAACATATGAAGTAAAAAAGTGGAATAATAGAGGGTATTCAGATAATGGGATACAAGAATTTAAAGATGCCGCAGTCAGTTACCTAAAAAATGTATTTAATGTAGAAAATATAGATTCAAAAGATGAGGTTAATCACTGTATAGGTTCAAAGTCTGCATTAGCAATGCTTGCTCAAATTTTTATAAATCCAGGAGACATAATGCTGATGACTGTGCCTGGTTACTTTGTAACAGCAACTTATACTGAGTGGCTTGGAGGTAAAGTGTACAAGCTGCCTTTATGCAGTGAAAATAATTATCTTCCAGACTTAGATAAGATACCTAATGGGATAGTTAGAAAAGCGAAATTATTATATTTAAATTATCCTAATAATCCGACGGGTGCAGTAGCAACTAAAGAATTTTTTACTAAAGTTGTAGCGTTCGCAAAAAAGAATAATATTGCTGTTGTTCATGATGCCGCATATAGCGCTTTAGTATATGATGGTGAAAAGCCACTTAGTTTTTTAAACATTGAGGGAGCAAAGGATGTAGGTGTAGAAATTCATTCGTTATCAAAATCTTTTAATATGACAGGATGGAGAATAGGTTTTATTGCTGGGAATACAGATATTATTAGAGCATTTAAGATAGTAAAAGATAATAATGATTCAGGACAATTCAAACCTATACAGTATGCAGGGATTTATGCCATGGAGCATCCAGAAATAACTCAAAATACCGCTCTAAAATATTCTAGACGACTTGAGCTATTAGTTAGTACCTTGAGTGGACTAGGGTTTAATGTAGAAAAACCAAAAGGCTCATTTTACTTGTATGTAAAGATACCTAAATCTATCCCTCACATGCGAGTATTTAAAACAGGAACAGACTTTGCAGAATACCTGATAAGAGAAAAAGGGATTGTAACTGTGCCTTGGGATGACGCAGGACATTACGTAAGGTTCTCAGTTACGTTTTTAGCGTATGGAGAAAAAGAAGAGCGACATATAATGGGTGAAATATATAATAGATTAAAAGATGTAAAATTTTCCTTTTAAACATTGACAATTATGGAGAAATGTGGTAGTATTAAACACATATTACTACAAAAACAGACCATAGTGAAAGGAAGAGATAAGTATGGAAGAAATAGTCAAAATATATGAATTTAAAAAAGGAATTAAAGAAGATGGCTATATATTAACAGGAGAACAGTTTTTAAAAGAACTTGTAAAATTTTCAAGTTTGAAAGAAGCTAGAGAAGTAGCTACAAAGGTATTAAAAAAGACGTTTAGCTCAATGATTGAATTAAGACATGACGATAGTAAAAAAGAAAGGTATGAAAATGAACGTTTATTTATGACTAGAGTAATAAATAATATTGATGGCTTACAAGATCTCATAGAACAAAATAAGGATGATACAATTGTAAAAAAAATGAAGGCTGATATGAGTGAACTTTATGAAATGAATATAAGAATGGAACGAAGAAGAGAAAGATTTGGAAATGTTTCTGGGATTTTAAATTTTGAAAGAGAAAATGAGTTTGCACAAGGAATAATACAAAACATGGAATCAGATTTTCAAGAAAAGGTAAGTGAAAAATACGAAAGTTCTTTTAAAGAAGTTTTTGATGCTGCGGGACTTGACTTTGATGTAGATGTTGAAAAAGGTATTGAAAAAGGTATTGAAGAAGGTATTGTAATAGAATAAAAGAAGCAAAAATCTTTCACAGTGAAAGATTTTTGCTTCTTTTACAAAAAAATCCATCCTAAAACTTGACAAAGTATGAAAAATAGGGTATAATGACAACGTTGTTATTCCGCACAAATAAGGCTAGAAGGAAAAATGCAGAAATGCTGCCTAGTTTGGCGAGATTTATGTAATAGGAGGTGTACAGATGTACGCTATAATCAAAACTGGAGGAAAGCAATACAGAGTACAAGAGGATGATTTACTAAAAATAGAAAAACTAGATTTAGAAGCAGGAAGTGACGTTGTTTTTGACGAGATTCTTGCAGTATCAAGTAATGATACAATAACTTTTGGAACTCCGATTGTTAAAGGAGCTTCTGTTAAAGCAACTGTTTTAGCACAAGGGAAAGCAGATAAAATAATAGTCTTTAAGTATAAGGCAAAAAAAGGTTATGCAAAGAAAAAAGGTCATAGACAACCTTTCACACTAGTAAAAATAGAAAAAATTAACGTATAAAATGTGGTTAAGTATTAAAGGAATGATGGTTTTATGATAAAAGTTAAGATATTAAAAAAAGAAAATATGATTTATGGATTTGATATATTAGGTCATGCAGGGTATGACACGCATGGCAAAGATATAGTTTGTTCGGCTGTTAGTGTTTTAACTATAAACACGATTAATAGTATATATAATTTTGCCAAAGATGATATTGAGGTAGATAAATATATCGAAAATGACGGACATATAAAGTTTTGGGTAAATGGTATATACTCAAAGGAAACGGAAATTTTACTTAAAAGTCTAGAATTTGGACTTAATAACATAAGTGAACAATACGGAAAAAAGTATATAGAAATCGAGGAGGTGCAGTAAAATGTTATTAAAATTAAATCTTCAATTTTTTGCTCATAAAAAAGGTGGCGGTTCTACAAGAAACGGACGTGACTCAAACTCTAAAAGACTTGGAGCAAAAAGAGCTGATGGACAATTTGTTTTAGCAGGAAATATATTATACAAACAAAGAGGAACACACATACATCCAGGAAAGAATGTGGGTAAAGGTTCGGACGATACTCTATTTGCATTAATAGATGGATATGTAAGTTTTGAAAGAAAAGGTAGAGATAAAAAACAAGTATCTATTTACACTGAAAGAGTAGTTGTGGAGAAAGTTATAGCTGAATAAATAAAATATCGGCAATAAAACCATTGTGGTTTTATTGCTTTTTTTACTTTATACAAAAGGTTGGTGACAGCTTTACAGAAAGGAATGAAGAATATGAAACTAAGTGAATTTGATTATTACTTACCGGATAGACTAATAGCACAAAAGCCACTTGATAATAGAAGCAGTTCTAAAATGCTAGTGCTTGATAAAAAAACAGGACAAATAGAACATAAAATATTTAAAGATATTTTGGAATATGTAAATAGGGGGGATTGCTTGGTACTTAATGATACTAGGGTTATACCTGCAAGGTTATTTGGTGTTAGAAAAGATACAAATGCACCTATTGAGTTACTTTTACTTAAGAGAAAAGATATAAATACATGGGAAACTCTAGTTAAACCCGGAAAAAAGGCAAGGACTGGAGTAGAGATAGTATTTGGTAATGGAGAGCTCACAGGTACAATAAATGAAGTATTAGAGAATGGTAATAGAGTGATAAAGTTTAAATATAATGATGTTTTTGAGGAAGTGTTAGAAAAATTGGGGCATATGCCACTGCCACCATACATAACTGAAAAATTAGAGGATAAAGAGAGATATCAAACAGTTTATTCGAAAAATAATGGTTCAGCTGCAGCACCAACTGCAGGACTACACTTTACCCAAGAATTGCTTGAAAAATTAAAAGATAATGGTGTAGAGGTAGCTTTTGTAACTTTGCACGTTGGACTTGGGACCTTTAGACCGGTAAAGACTGAAAATGTCTTAGAGCATGAGATGCACTCTGAATATTATAATATAGATAAACAAGAAGCTGATAAGATAAACAATGTAAGGCAGAGTGGCGGAAGGGTAATAGCAGTAGGCACGACATCGACAAGGACATTAGAGGCTGCTTGTAACGAGCAAGGGGACGTAATAGCAGGTGATGCTTGGACAGACATTTTCATTTATCCAGGATATAAGTTTAAAGTTATTGATGGACTTATTACAAATTTTCATTTACCTAAATCTACATTGCTTATGTTAATATCAGCACTCGCAGGAAGAGAGAATGTCTTAAATGCATATAAAGTGGCGGTTGAAAGTGAATATAGGTTTTTCAGCTTTGGAGATGCGATGATAATTAAATAGTCGAAAATGTTTAAAAAACAAAAGAAAGGTGGTATATACATGTTAGAGAACATAGAACCAAATAGAGTAATGTATTATTTTGAAGAGATATCGAAGATTCCTAGGGGATCTGGTAATGAAAAGGCTATAAGTGATTATGTGGCAAATTTTGCTCGTGAACATGGACTTCTGTATATACAAGATGAAGTTAATAATGTTATTGTGAAAAAGAACAGAACAAACGAAAGTTCTGAAACCATTATAATTCAAGCGCATATGGATATGGTGTGTGAGAAAACTAAAGGTGTGGAGCACGACTTTCAGAAGGATGGTATAAAACTAAAAATAGATGGAGATTTTATAAAAGCAGAAGGGACTACACTAGGTGCTGACGACGGGATAGGGGTAGCATATAATTTAGCTATACTTGAGAGTAATGAAATAAAACACCCTAATTTGGAAGCTGTATTTACTGTCGATGAAGAAGAAGGTATGACGGGTGCAAACGGTCTTGATATGAGTAAACTAAGTGGGAGTATGCTAATTAATATAGATTCAGAAGAAGAAGGTATAATAACTGTTGGTTGTGCTGGTGGTGCCAGAATAAATATTAATATCACAGCAGATAAAACAAATCTAGAAAACATACAGGATTTTCAAAGGTATGAAATATTAGTAAAAGGTTTGCATGGTGGGCATTCTGGGATAGATATAGACAAAAATAGAGGTAATGCTATACGTATACTTGTAGAATTACTAAAAAACTTTGAAGAGTTTGAAGAAGATATGTATATTTATAGCTTGGAAGGTGGTATGAAAGTTAACGCAATTCCAAGGGAAGCAAGCGCTAAAATTTTGGTAAACACGAAAATCTTAATGAAGTTCTTAGGATTATATAACTCATATGAAAGTGAAATACTGAAAAAATATATAGATAATGAAAGTGAACTTAAAATAGAACTAAATAAAATATCAGTAGATGAAGCGTGTGATGTATATACAAAAGAAACAAGTGATAAAATAATAAATGTAATAAATAATATTATCGATGGAGTATATACAATGTCAAGTGACGTAGAAGGATTAGTAGAAAGTTCTAGTAATCTAGGAGTGCTAAAATGCGAAGAAAATAAAATAGAGTTAAGCATCTTACCACGAAGTTCTAAGGTAGAAAAGCTAGAAGAAATAATAAAACAAATAACAAGTATTATGAGTGAGCAAATAGATGCTAAAATAGAAGTTACATCAAGGTACCCTGCATGGGATTATGAAGTAAACTCAAAAATAAGAGACGTAGCAGTGCAGTCATATAAAGAACTAACTGGTGTTGAACCGATAATTAATATAATTCATGCAGGATTAGAGTGTGCAGTATTTAAACAAAATAATGGTAAAATTGATGTTATTTCAATAGGTCCAAATTTATACGATCCACACACTCCGAATGAAAGAATAAGCATATCATCAACACAAAAAACGTGGAATTATTTATTGAAGATAATAGAAAAAATATAATAGAAATAAAGAGCAAGTAAAAATTTTACTTGCTTTTTAGGTATATATAAAATATAATATAACTATAAAGGTTAAAATTATAGAAAACTACAGTTGTTGATAAAATGGAAATTTGTACCACGTTAGAAGAATATCACATAATTGTGAATTTTTAATCGTGAATGGTGAGATGTATTGGGGGATTTATATGGATATTTTTGTAGCTAGACAACCAATATTTGATACAAAGAAGAATGTATTTGCTTATGAGCTATTGTATAGGGATAGTTCTGTGAACAAGTATACAGAGACAGATGGTAATAAAGCCACCGCGGCAGTACTAGCAAATAGCTTTATGGAAATAGGATATGATACCATAACTAATGGCAAAAAAGCTTTTATTAATTTCACAGAGGAGCTCTTACATATGGGCGCACCTACTCTTTTTCCGAAAGAATTAATAGTTATTGAAATATTAGAGGACGTAGAGCCGACGGCAGTATTAGTAGGAAAATGTATAGAGTTTAAAGAAAAAGGGTATACAATAGCTTTAGATGATTTTGAGTATCGATACATAAGTAAATATAAATCTTTACTAAAAGTTATCGATATTTTAAAGGTTGACTGGTTACTTAATTCAGTAGGGGAACAAATAAATATTGTAAAAGAAATAAAAAAGATAAATCCCAAAATAAAATTTTTAGCTGAAAAGATAGAAACAAATACTGATTATGAAGAAGCACTGAAAAGTGGATATTCACTTTTTCAAGGATATTTTTTTAGTAAACCAACTATAATAAAAGGAATAGCAGGACAAAGCAGTAAATTAAACTATTTACAAATTATAAATGAAATAGCAAAAAGTAATCCTGACTTTGATAATATAACACATGTAATAGAAAGAGATCCAGTGCTTGCATTACAATTACTCAAACTTATTAATTCTGTGACCTATAGGTCTATACAAAGGGTAACTTCGGTGCATGAAGCATTAGTAAGGTTAGGCATGAAAGAAATAAATAAATGGGTTTCTGTACTTATGCTACGCGAAACGACTAAAGAAAAACCAATAGAAGTAATGAGAACATCACTAGTTAGAGCGTATTTTATGGAAGGGCTTGTAAGCACTACTATACTTAAAAACAGGAAATCAGAAGCATTTTTATTTGGGCTTTTCTCTTTGGTGGATGTTTTGTTTAATTATAGTAAAGAAGAACTCTTATGCGATATACCCCTTAATGATGATGTGAAAAGTGCTTTACTAGGAAAGGAAAATGAATTTAGTAAAATTTTTAAAATAATTACATGTTATGAAAAGGCTGAGTGGGATGAACTAGAGGAACATATGAAAGAAAAAAATATAACAATAAATCCGTTTCAAATATCAGAATTTTATTACAATGCTTTAAAACTTGCAGAAAACTTGATAGAATATTAAGAAAAAAATAGTTATATTAAAAAAGTATGAATAGTTTTAAGCTACTAAATAATAGAAACATAAAAAAAATAATTTTTTATGTTATTTCTTAAATAATACTTGACGGAATGGGAAATATATGATAACATAGGAAATGTAGATATTTTAATTAAAATATTTAAATTTAATTTTTTGGAGGATTTAGAATATGATGAACAAAGGAACTGTAAAATGGTTTGATGCACAAAAAGGTTATGGATTTATAGCTGCTGATGGCGGAGATGATGTATTCGTACATTACACTGCAATTCAAAACGAAGGATTCAAAACTTTAGAAGAAGGTCAAAAAGTTTCATTTGAAATTACAAATGGCCCTAAAGGAAAGCAAGCTGCTAACGTAACAGTAGAAGCTTAATTGTAAGAACAAACTAGAATAAGAGATAGTAATATCAAATATATGGGTTTGTCAAAAACTATTGATTATGTCAATAGTTTTTTTGTTGTATAATATATTAAATATTGTCAAAACTAATATTAAAGGTTTCTGTAAAACTTTTCATATATAAACAGATAAAGGGAGACGATATGATGTATTCTTATAAGACAAAACGAAAAAATAATGCATATGCTTTAATTATATTAATAATATTAGGATTAATTACATTTGTTTATTTTTATAATATAAATGTTAAAGCACCAAAAAATAATATGACAACAAAAAATTATTCTATAAAAAATGATGATAAACCTGATATCAGCGCTTCGAGTTCTACGCAAGTCGCTTCTGTTTACAACATTGTAGAGAAAATAACTCCTAATACAGAGATTGTTTATCAGTACTTTTATGAATTAGATCAAAAAACAGTAGAAGAGAAGGAAGTCCCACCTTATTATATGATTAATATGACGGAAGAAGAGTTGAAAAATAAATATAGTGATTGGCAAATAAAGATTTTTTCAAGTAAGCAAGTCGTTATGCAAAAGAATTTAAAAGAGAAAAGTCCATTTTATTTTAAGATTGGTGAAAAGGACGGATATATAGCTGTATATTATGAAAAACCTGTAAATGGAATATCACTTAGGGAAATAACGGATACACCAGTAAATACATTACCTAAGGATGAGCAGGACAAGATAAAAAATGGTATAACAGTTTATGGAGAAGATGAACTAATAAAAATATTAGAAGATTATTCATCGTGAATGAAAACATCATATTTGTAAAACATTTCAGAGCAAACCAAAATTTTGGTTTGCTTTTTTGTAGCAAAAAAACTATAGATTAATATTATATAGTAGTTGTTAACGTTTTTAACTTTCAACTTTTAATTTTATAAGGGGGGTTGATTATGCAAAATATTATAATTTCTATAATAGGTGGAGACATAAGGCATATATATCTAGCAAATTTATTAATTGACAGAGTAAAAGAAGTAAAGGTTTTTGGACTAAATCATGTAAAACTTGATCCAAGAGTAAATAGATATGATAATGTCATAGAGGCAATTAATAAAGCTGACATAGTTATTGGACCTATACCTTTTAGTACAAACGACAAGACAATAAAAGCAAGTTTGTATAACAAAGATATATATATAGAGGAATTATTTATTTCTATGACTAACAAGCAAAAGTTAATAAGCTCCAACTTTTCTGAAACTGCCACAGAGATGGCAACAAATTATAAAATTAATATAATTGATTTAAATAGTTTTAATGAGTTTGCAATCCTAAATGCAATAGCAACTGCAGAAGGTGCAATAAAGGAAGCAATAGAAGCAAGTGATATAAGCTTGCACGGAAGTGAAGTGCTAGTACTAGGGTTTGGGAGATGTGCAAAGGTACTTGCAGATAAGTTACAGGGCATACGTGCTAAGGTATCAGTTACCGCAAGAAAGAAAGAGGATTTGGCATATATAGAAGCATATGGATATACACCGATTGATTTTAAAAAAATGAATTCTACATTAGATAAATATGATTATATTTTTAACTCGATACCTAAATTGGTACTAGATGAAAGTATGTTATGTAAAGTTAAAAAAGATTGTATAGTAATAGATATAGCCTCAAGTCCTGGTGGAGTTGATTTCTACGCAGCTGAAAAATTAGATGTAAAAGCGATATTATCATTAGGTATACCAGGTAAAGTATCACCTAAAACATCTGCTGAAATTATGTGGAGGATTATTAGTGACTTGTAGGAACATTATTATCAGGTGAGTAAAAAAGGTATAAAAGGATGGTGTTGAACTTGAAAGAATTAAAAGATTTAAAAATTGGATTTGCACTTACAGCTTCATATTGTAATTTTAAAGAAGTGATAACATATATAATTAAGCTCATAGAAGAAGGAGCAAAAGTAATACCGATAATGAGTTATAATTCATATACATATGATACAAGATTTGGAAAGGCAGAAGAGTTTGTAACAGAGATAGAAGAAATAACAGGGGAGAAAGTACTAAAAACATCAGTAGAAGTTGAACCACTAGGACCTAAAGATTTAATAGACATAATAGTAGTAGCACCGTGCACAGGGAATACACTAGCAAAGCTTGCTAATGGGATAACCGACACATCAGTATTAGGAGCAGTAAAGACGATGAGGAGAAACGATAAGCCCGTTGTCATAGCAATGGCAACGAATGATGCATTGGCACTAAATATGAGAAACATATTTACACTACAAAATACAAAAGGCATAACATTCGTGCCATTTAAGCAAGACAATCCAAATGATAAACCACATAGCTTAGTGGCAGAGTGGGATAAACTTGTTGAGACAATAGAGGAAGTAGGGAAGGGACTTGAGTAATGAAAAAGCTTCATTGTTTATTAAGTTAATGGTTGATAAGTAGTGTCCAGATTTATCTGGACTATTTTTTTGAAGTGTTTTATACGATTAATGTATCTATTATATGATAATATCTTGAAAAAAGTAAAAAATTATTGTATTATATAGAAACTGACTAGCATTTAATTAATAATAAAAAGGATGGATGTAAATGATAAAGGTTTTGCAAAAGGGTGAAGAACATTTTGAAAAAATATATTTAAAGATATAACTTCAACTATTGTTATAAATACAAGATTCTGGTATAATTAAGAAAATTTTGTATGGGAGTGAAAAGTATGTCTAAAATAGTTGTTATAGGTGCAGGTCCTGCTGGTATGATGGCAGCGGGGATGGCTGCTAAGGGTGGAAATGAGGTAATCTTACTTGATAAGAATGATAGATTAGGTAAAAAATTATTTATTACAGGAAAAGGTAGATGTAATGTCACTAATTCAAGTGATATAGAGGATATGATAGATAATGTTCCGGGGAATGGGAACTTTTTGTATAGTGCTTTTTATACGTTTACTAATGAAAACTTGATTGAGTTTTTGAATGATTTAGGACTTGCAACAAAAGTTGAGAGAGGGAATAGAGTATTTCCTGAGTCGGACAAGGCGAGTGATGTTATAGATGTATTAGAAAAATTCCTTAAAATGAATAATGTAAGAGTACAATTAAGAGCAGAAGTTAAGAAAATTTATAAAATGGATAAAGAGTTTATTATTGACATGAAGAGTGGTGATAGTATAACTTGTGATAAATTGGTCATCTCAACTGGTGGGTGCACATATCAAGGGACAGGTTCTACAGGCGACGGATACCGTTTCGCTAAGGCGTTTGGGCATACGATAATCGAACCGAAGCCTTCGCTTGTTCCAATGGTTACGAAGGAAGATTGGGTTAAAGATTTGCAAGGATTATCACTTAAAAACGCACAAGTCACTTTGATGAAAAATAATAAGAAGATATATGAAAGTTTTGGAGAAATGCTTTTTACCCATTTTGGAGTGTCGGGCCCTGTAATACTTAGTAGTAGTAGACATTTGGTGGGTATCGATACTTTAAAAGATAATGTCAAGTTAATAGTCGATTTAAAACCAGCATTAACTTTTGAGCAACTAGATGATAGGGTAACTCGTGATTTTGAAAAGTTTACGAATAAAAATTACATAAATTCATTAGATGATTTACTTCCTCAAAAAATGATTCCAGTAATTGTAGGTTTGTCAGGGATAGATGATAATAAAAAGGTACATCAAATAACGAGAGAGGAACGACAAAATATAGTTAAATTATTGAAAAATTTAACTATGACTATAGAAAAAACAAGACCTTTAAATGAAGGCATAATTACAGCAGGAGGAGTTTGTACTGATGAAATAAACCCCAGTACAATGGAGTCCAAACTTGTGAAGGGACTTTACTTTGCTGGGGAATTAATTGATGTAGATGCATATACAGGAGGATTTAACCTGCAAATTGCATTTTCAACCGGGTATTTAGCTGGATCTAATGTTTAGAGATATTGCAAAAAGAATTATTGTATACTTTATTGAAGAATAAGTTGATTACCTAGTTCCGCATCTTCTAAATATCCAAATGGACCAGCTTCAGTAAATGTTACTAGTTTATCTTCTTTAGGTTGTGAAGGAATGTCGAGAGTGGAAAGATTATAAAGTCCACAACCAGGTATTACAAGTGATTGTTCTAATGAAAATTCGCGAGTATTTGGATTATAATGTACTCCATAAGAAAACTCATAAGAGCCGTATAATTTATTTGGAATTACTAAGTTAGTGACTTGTGATAAATTTAAAACATCTTTATCCATTTCACCACTATATATAAGCGCACCATATTTGAATTCTTTAATTACTAAAATTGCATCTCCAAAATTTATTCCTTCCATATCTTCAAAAGCTTTAGTAGAATTACCATAGGTTATAGATTTAATGTAAGTTTCATTTTCGTTAATTGTATGGTTTTCCTTTAATATCCAAGGTGCAATAATCTTTTGAGGTATATCATCACTGACTTGTGCAGCAAAAATAGCTCCAATTTCACTTCCATCAACGAAATAATCTTCTAAAGGTCCATCATTTACAAAAAAATTCATAATATGTTCCTCCCATGGTGAGTATAATTTATATATTTATTATACTTTTTAATTTACAAAAGTCAACATTTTTTTACAACAAAAGCACTCGATTTTTGAGTGCTTTTGTTGTAAAAAATACTATTATGTATTGTAAAATTAAGAAGTTAGTTAAAAATATAATATTAATAATAAAACAATTTATTCTATCAACTATTTTAGAAAGTTCATAAAAAAGCCACAATATATCTATATTAAAAAATGTAGAAATATGATATACTTATAAAAAAATCTAGTTTTAAAGCAGGTGAGAATGATGAGTACTAAAACAATACTTATTGCTGATGATAATGAAGAAATTGTAGATTTGATAATTCCACATTTGGTCAAAGATGGATTTATGCCCATAATAGCAAATGATGGTGAGAAAGCTATCGAATTGTTTGAAAAGGAAATCCCAAATCTTATATTGCTCGATATTATGATGCCAAAGCTAGATGGGTTGGCTGTATGTAAATATATTAGAGCAAAATCAGATGTACCTATTATAATGATAACTGCTAAATCAAGTGATGAAGATATGATAATGGGTATAGATATAGGGGCTGATGATTACATAATAAAGCCTTTCAGTCCTAAGCAGGTTTTAGCTAAGATAAAAGCTTTACTTAGAAGACTCGACATATCTTTAAAAGATGATAAAATCATAAAAATTGATAACTTGGAAATTAACATGGATGAATATAAAGTAAAGCTTGATACAAAAGAGATAATTTTCACTAAAAAGGAAGTTGAGATATTATTTACTTTGGCGAGCAATCCATCTAAGGTACAATCAAGGGAAATGTTACTTAATGAGCTATGGGGATATGAGTATTTTGGAGATACAAGAAATGTTGATACCCATATAAAAAGGATCAGGGCAAAACTTGGTTTGACGGAAGACAATGATTATCTCTGGGATATAAAAACTGTCTGGGGAGTAGGGTATAAGTTTGAAGTTGAAAGTTAAAAACGATTAGGGTGGTGATAGATATGAATCGAATTTCAGTGAAATTGATTATAGGGATAACGGTAATCGTGCTTATTTCTTCGACATTGTCGGGGTTATTATATTTGAATAATTACAAACAATTTATAATTACTCAAAAACAAAATGAACTACTAAAAAGATGTGAGCAGATTACCAATTTTTCTGTTGCCATTAATGACAAGGATATTTCATTTGGTAGGCGAATGCAGATGATACGATTAGTAGATGAGCTTACTGACTCAGTAGTTTGGGTTGTAGACAAAAAAGGGATGGTAATTTTCGATTCAAATGATGATTTTAGGTTTGTGAGGGCTAAGATTGATATTTCGAATATAAAGAATGGAGAAAAAATAACAACTCAAGATTTCACCTCGTTTTTTAAGCAAAATACACTGACTGTGGCTGTTCCTATATATAGTTTTAATGAAATTGTAGGTGCAGTATATTTGCATACATCAATTGATGATGTATATAGAACCTATCAAGAATATAAATATTATCTAATAAACATACTACTTTTTTCTATTTTTCTAAGCGTTATATTAGGTGCTTTATATTCAATAGTTTTTACAAAAAACATTGAAAAGATGAAAAAAACTGTTGATGAAATATCAAAGGGAAATTATAAGGTTAGAACTAATGTAACTAGTAATGACGAAGTTGGAGAACTCGCAAGAACTCTAGATAAAATGGCGGGAGATATTGATACACAAATAGAAGAAAACAGAAGACTTTCACAGATGTCTAAAGACTTAGTGGCAAATGTGTCACATGAATTTAAGACTCCTCTTACTTTGATAAGGGGTTATATAGAAAATATAAAAGATAATACTGTAGAAGCAAGTGAAAAAATATATGATAGGATACTTGATAATACGGGTTCGCTTGAAAAAATGGTAAATGAGGTATTAGATCTTTCTAAATTAGAGTCAGGCAAAGTTGAAATAAATACAGAAGAGTTTGAACTTGACGAAATGATTAAAAATATTATAAAAGAGATGTCTTTAATCGCAACAAAAAGGAATATTCAAATTAATTTGGATGTTAGTAATGCCCCAACAATTTTAGAAGCAGATTATATAAAAATAAAGCAAGTGCTTATTATTTTTATAGATAATGCAATTAAGTATTCCAGAGACAACGGGGTTGTTACTATAATTTTGAAGACTGATTGTATTGAGATATTAGACGAAGGAATAGGTATAAATGCAGGAATACTACCTCATATATTTGAAAGATTTTACCAAGCAGAATTGTCTAGAAGTGGAAAAGGATATGGATTAGGTTTATGTATTGCAAAACATATACTTGATATGCATAAATTCATGGTAAATATAGAAAGCGAGGAAAATAAAGGTACTAAAGTAACTATATTATTTAAATCCTAAGTTCATACATTGTTAAAACAAACAACACACTTTCGCCATAATTTAGTTGTATAATGTGCATATACTAAGATAAAAGGAGGGGAAAACAGAGTACAGATAACAGATAACAAAGTACAGAGAAAACATTGAAAAATTAAAATGAAAAGGAGGAATTTTATTATGAAGAGAGTTTTAAGTGTGGGGTTAGCTGCTTTGATGTTGGCTTCGAGTGTAGCGTACGCGGCAGATGGGGTAATGACAAAATCAATAAATGCAACAAATTTTGGAGGTAATGGTAGATATCAAATATGTTCTGAAGGTAAAATAGGCGGAGGATTAGGAAAGAATTTTGGAATGATGAACGAAAGATTCGGAAAAAATATGGAAAAAGAAGGGTGCATTACAGATGTCTTGGATGGTGTGGAACTAACAGATGCACAAAAAACTAAAGTAGAAACAATAAAGACAAACCAGATATTAATAAAAGAGCTAAGAGAGAAAATAAATGTAAAAGAAAGAGAAATAATAGGGGATACAACTTCTACGAATAGTACTTTAACAGATGCACAGAAGAAAGAACTAGAAGATGTCCAAACACAACTGAAAGAACTTGAAGAGAAAAGAAGCGAATTAATGACTAAAATGAAGGGAATAGTTGGAGATAGGAAAATGGGCAAGGAGAACATGGCTAATTTAACTGATGCACAAAAAGAAAAGATAAATGCCATTAGAGAAAAATTACAATTAATAAATAAACCGAATGTAAGTGAAGATGACGCAACTAATACTCAAGAAGAGAAAATTGTTATGAGTTCTAATAAAAAGTTAACCAATGAAGAAAGAGCAGAGAAGCTATTAGCTGATATAGATAATATTATAACAAAACAAGAAACAAAGATAAAAGCTTTAAAAGAGATATTAGCAGATTTATAATCTGCTAATATACAAGAGCAAAACGAAGAGAAAGAACACCAATCTGGTGTTTTGCTCTTGTATATTGAAAAATTACAAAGAAGCTATTGTTGAATTAATATGAAAACTTAAAAAGAACTGTACTCGCAGACTGTCATTGCGAGAAGGAACGACGAAGCAATCTCATCTTTAAAAGAAAGATTTATAAGATAATATAGTTTAAAAGATGAGATTGCTTCGTCGAAAAAACCTCCTCGCAATGACAGTTTGGGGAAGGTCTAGGGAGGAAAAAAATGAAAAAAAACAAAAACAAGTTAGTTTTATTGATGATTGCAATTATTATCGTAGGGGTAGGAGCTTTTTGGTATATTGACAATAACAAGAAGGCTACCTTAAAGACCGAAAGTACATATACCACAAGTACCGTTACAAAAGGTAATCTGAAAATTGATTATACTGATGAAGGTAGTATTGATCTAAATATAAAGGAATTAAAATTTACTTTAGATGGAACTGTAAATAGAATACCCGTAAATGAAGGTGATGTTGTAAAAGCTGGCACTGTGCTTATGACCATTGATAATGTAGATTATGTAGATCAAATGAAGCAAGCAGAGATTTCGTATGAAAATTCGAAACTATCGTATGAAAAATCAAAGATTGAATCGCAAACAACACTTGTTACTTTGAAAAATCAAGTTGATCAGTATAATGTTAAAGTTGAGCTTGCAAAAGAAAATTATGAGGAGCTACTAAAGAAATATAAAGTTGATGGTGGAAATTATGATACTGTCAAAGTAGATGATAGCAATCTTAAGACCCTTGAAATTGAGCATAATTCTATGATTGCTTCACCGGATGCATACGCTCAAAATGATATAAAAAATAAGCAAACAGCATACGAAAATGAAAAGACAAATTATGCTACTTCTATAAGTAGTGCTAAATCAACATTAAAACAAGCAAAGCTAAGCTATGATACGGCAGTAATAGACTATAATAAAACACTTATGGACTATAATACAGAAAAAAACATGAATTATAGTGAGAAGTTAAATAAACTTTCGATTGACAAGGCATCTATTGATTATAAAACCACAAAAGATACACTTGATGGGACAAAACTTGTAGCTCCATATGATTGCAAGGTAGTTGGTATAGCTGTTAATGTGGGAGATGAAATTACTAAAGATACTGTTGTTTTACAGGTAAGAATGATAGAGAATCCTAAAGTTGTAGCTAGTATTTCAGAATCAGATATTGGAAATGTTACAGTTGGAATGGATATCGAAGTTACATCGGATAATCTAGAAGGACAAATTTTTATGGGTAAGGTGACAAAGGTATCAAATGTAGCAACTGTGGGGTCAGGGAGTACTGTTTCTTATGATGTAACCATGGATTTAGATGAAGACTATAAAGATATAAGGGATAAAATGACTTGTAACATAAGTTTTATAATAAAACAAAAGAAGGATTGTCTTAAAATTCCTAATAAAGCTGTATATATGGAAAATGGCTCTCAATTTGTTAAGGTTTTAGGTAGTGACAATAAGATTGCAGCTAAGAAAATAAAAACAGGATTCACGGACGGTACGGATTCAGAAGTGGTAGAAGGATTGAGTGAAGGTGACACTGTAACAATAGAGGGCACAGCATCAAGTAGTAAAACAAGTTCAAGTAGTAAGTCATCAAGTAGTAGTAAATCTTCAAATAGTAGTAAAACAACAGTGAACGACATGCCACCGATGTTTTAGGTTTGTCATACTAATTGACTAAAGGAGGTGATATCGTTGTTATTTTCAGAAATTATAAAAACAGTGCTTATAAATATGAAGTCTAATAAAATTAGAGTGTTGCTTACTGGGCTTGGGATAATAGTTGGAGCGATTACGATAATATTCGTTTTAGGTATTGGGAAGAAGAGTACCTTAGACATAGAAGAACAGTATAAAAATTTAAATGTTAAGATGATAAGTGTAAATCAGATGATTGGAAGAATGTTTGGTGGGTCGGGTGCAAAGATTGTAAGATTTTCAAAAGATGACGCTACATTTTTAATGCAGGATTCGGAATATCTAGAGGATGCTGAGACAATGCTTACACAAAATACAAGCATAACTTATAATAAAGATACTGCATCGTACTCTCTTTATGGGGTAATGAATAAGTATGCAGAAATGAATAACTATGAAATGCAATATGGGGAGTTTATATCGGAGGAAAATGACTCAGATAAGGAAAAGGTTGTTGTACTTGGATATGACACAGCCGAATACTTTTTTGGTGAAGACTTTGAAGATATTACAGGTACATATATAACTGTAGGTGATAAAAGGTTTCAAATAATAGGAGTTTTAACGAGAAATGGAGAAACAACTATTGATGAAGCAGTGTACGTTCCATACGAAACTTGTGAGAAGTATCTTGTAGGAAGTAGAGGCGGTATGACTAGAATTATAGCATTTGCAACAGATGTAAAACAAGTAGAGCAAGCTAAGGAAGAGATACTGACAAAGCTAGGAGAAAAGTATGATACAGATACTATTAATGTTAGAGATGCAGGTAGTAGAGTGACCTCGGCTATAGAATCTGCTAATACGATGACTCTTATGCTAATGTCTATTGCAGTAATAGTTTTAGTAGTTGGTGGAATTGGAATAATGAATGTTCTCTTAGTTTCCGTGAGAGAAAGAACAAAGGAAATAGGTATACTTAAGGCGATAGGAACTAGAAAGAAGGATATTCTTAGAATATTTATGATAGAAGCAATCTTTATCAGCGTTGGCGGGGCTGCTATAGGAGTGGCAATTTCAATTATACTAGTTCCTATTTTATCTGGGTTTGGAGTAGGAGTAGTAACTAGTCCTGATGATTTCTTAATTGCAACCCTATTTTCACTAATTACAGGAGTGTTTTTTGGATATTATCCAGCCAAAAAAGCATCAGATTTAAAACCTATAGATGCACTTAGGTACGAGTAAAAAGGATGGTAGATATAGGATTGTAACTGTAGGGGCTGCGCCTATGTGCCAGCCCGTCTCGAACAGCCACGAACTAAGTGTAAATAACTAAGCATAGGTTAGAAAATATAAAATTTGTTATAATTATCGATTACATTATAACTTATCGTAACTTTAAGACGGGCTGGCACATAGGCACAGCCCCTACGATAGTGAGAAACATATTATAAAAGGGGGAGAAATAGTGAAAAGAATAATAACATTAACATTATGTATTATGTTTACATTTTCAAACATCGTATTTGCTGCTGATGTTGTAGCTACTACAACAACTGAAAGTAGCTCAGTACTTCAGCTTAGCATAGCAGAGGCGATAGCTTACGGGAAGGAGCATAATTATGAAATTATTCTCGCAAAAATAGATGAAGAAAATATGAAAACCAGTAAGAAAAGCGCAAAAGATGCAGAAAGTACAGCAAAAGATTCGTATGCCGAAAATAAAAACAGTGACAATTTTTCAAGTTATAAAACTAGAAACGGGTATAACACCTTATCAGTAAAAAATCAAGAGAAAATGCTAAATTTAAAAAATACACAAAAAATGCTTTCGCTTGAAATATCTGTTGAGACGGCTTATTATAACCTTTCAGAAAAGAAAACAACATATGATATAAAAAAGAGAACGACAGACCAAATAACTACTCAGCTTGGTATTGCTGAAACTAAATTGAAGCTCGGCAGTATTTCACAGCTGGATTATAAAAAAATAGTACTTGAAAAAGGAACAGCAGATGTAGCACTAATGAGTTCAGAAGCAGATTATAAAAAGGCAATGATGGATTTTAATCAGATAATTGGATTACCATTAAGGCAAGAGGTTGCACTTACTGATGAAGTAGGACCTTTTACGTATGCTATGCCTACATTTGATGAAAAGCTAGAGGAGCTTAAAACAACAGATACAACTTACATTCAATATGTTTTGAATAAAGAGCTATCAGAATTAGAAAATAAACTTACAAGAGCGTACTATGGAGTTAATTCGGATCAATATAAACAGCTATTAAAAACAGAAGAACAAACCCAAATCAATTTTAATCGTTATTTAGAAACATTGGAGTACAATTTAATATTTGATATTATTAATTTAAACATAGCAGCAAGAAATATTACATTAGATGGTCAATCTATAGAAATAGCAAAACTTACATTAGATGCTGCAAAACAAAAATATTCAGTTGGGCTAATTTCGGATATGGATATGATAGCAGCAGAACTTGATTATCAAAATGCAGAATTAAAGTATATACAAGAAATACATAGTTTTAAAACACAAGTACTTAAATTTAAAAATAATATTTGAAAGGAGAAATGTAAATGAAGCTTAATCTAAAGTTTAACAAAAAATATGTATTAATTATAGTGGGTGTATTGGTAGTAATAATTGGAGGTGCGGCTACTTGTTTTATTTTAACAAGGCCAGCAAGTACTCCTGTGCAGGCAAATGGAAGGTGGCAAACGAATTCTTCTAATATGCCTAATCGAGGCGGGATGATGCCAGATGAAAATACAAATAGAATTTATGGTAAAGTAACTAAAATAGTAGGTAATGAATTAACAATTGCAATAGCAGAAAATCCAATGCAAAACAGACAAAATGAGGTCGCTCAAAATAACAGTGGAATGAATGGCAGTAATAATACAACTAGAAGATCATCACAAATGCAAGAATTTGGAGCTGGTGGTGGATTTGGTGGTGGTTTTTCAGGTGGAGGTATGAATTCAGGTAATGGAAGTAAACGTTTAGGTATGACTGCTACCGAACTAAAACTAACTGGTGAAACGGCAAACGTAACTATACCAGTTGGACTTGAAATAACAAAAATGGGTATGAGAAGTCAAAATGGAACGAGTAATACATCTCAGCTATCTGATATAACAACAGATACTGTAATTACGGTATTTGTAGATAAAGACGATACAGCAGAATCTAAAACTGCAAAAAGAGTGATGATAAGATAGGAAAGAAGGAAGTGAGACAATGGCGAATGCAGTTATCGAAATGAATGATATAGTAAAAACATATGAGATGGGGAACGAAAAAGTTGATGTTTTAAAGGGTGTTTCTATAAGGATACAAGCTGGTGAATTTGTTTGTATCCTTGGACCTAGTGGTTCAGGAAAAAGTACTCTAATGAATATAATAGGGTGTATAGATACACTCTCATCTGGAGAGTACTATCTCGATAGCGAAAATGTAACTACCTCAAACGAAGATAAACTGACAGAAATACGTAATAAAAAAATAGGATTTATATTTCAAAAATTTAATCTTTTGCCTAGATATGATTCATTATATAATGTAGCGTTACCCTTACTGACTAGAGGTAGACGTTATAAAGATGTAGTAGATGAAGCAAAGAATGCACTAAGGGAAGTTGGGCTTGAAGATAGGATGAATCATAAGCCAAATGAATTATCAGGAGGACAACAACAAAGAGTAGCTATTGCAAGGGCCTTAGTAGGAAGTCCCGATATACTTTTAGCTGATGAGCCCACTGGAAATCTTGATTCAAAATCAGGGGAAGATGTAATAAATTTGTTTAAAGAATTAAACAAAAGAGGGCATACTATAGTATTAATAACACATGATATGAACGTAGCGAAGAATGCAGGTAGAATAATTTGTATAAAAGACGGACTTATAGATGAATAAAAACGACTAGGAAAATTTTCTAGTCGTTTTCTATGGAAAAACAATGTAAAATATTGCTATTTTGTAAAATATATAGTATAATAGTGATACATTTTGATGAAAGGACGGGGAATCTATGGGTGATATTGTGAACATGAGAGATCTTTCTACAAGAAAGATTATTATTAAGAAAGTGGAATCTATAGCAGAAAGATTTAATATGGGATATAGTAAAGAAGATACGGACAAGTGGGTTGGTGACTTAATACAAAATCATTCAGATAAAACTATTGAAGAATTGTCTGAAGAAGTAGATGATTATTTTTTTAGGGTTAATATTCTTATGAGTGAGTTAGGTACTTATTTGGGAGATGAGTATTTAGAATTATTTTTTATGCCTAATCTTACTACTGGAAATAAAAATATAAATTTTATGGAAACTAGTATAAAAAAACTTGGAGAAGAGGATATAGATATTAACCAGTTTGAATACTTAATGGCGTTTTACAGAATGGGATTTAATGAAGAAGATTCATATAGACTTGTTAATGAAATTGATTTGAATGATGAAGAAAGGCTGAAGTATATAATTAACATTCTTGATTTAGATACAGATAAAGGGAATGCTTTAAACTTTGTTATTTCACCACATAATTCAATAAAAGAGTTACAAGATATGCAAGTAAAATTATGGAATGATAGTTATAGACAGGATACTAGAGAGTATATAGAAAAATCAGATAAAAGAATTACTAAACTGAATATGAGTATGGTAATGACATTAAAAGAAGAAAAAGAAGATAAAATTAAGGAACCACAGGCTGATTTAGTATTAACTAAACCAGATGAAGGAATGGATGAATCAATATAAAATAAAAATTGCTTATTTTTTAAGCAATTTTTATTTTATATTGATAATATTTTTATAATGTAATATAATTATAAATAAGGAATATATATTAATGATAAGGTAACTACATAGGAGGTGCTTTAGATATGAATTTGGCTATAGTAGGGGCGACAGGGCTAGTGGGAAGAACTTTTCTTGATGTACTCGAAGAAAGGAATGCTAAAATTGATAATTTGTTTTTGTTTTCTTCAGCAAAATCAAAAGGGAAAATAATAAGATTTAAAGAAAAAGATTACATAGTTGATGAGCTTAATGAGAATTCATTTAAGAGTAATAAAATTGATTATGCACTATTTTCTGCTGGAGGGGATATTAGTAAAAAATTTGCTCCAATTGCTGCAGAGAATGGATGTATAGTAATAGACAATAGCTCTGCATGGAGGATGGATGAAAAAGTTCCGTTAGTAGTTCCAGAAGTAAATCCAGAAGATGTAGAGTGGAATGAAGGCATAATTGCCAATCCAAATTGCTCAACTATTCAGGCTGTTGTTGCACTTGCTCCACTTCATAAAGAGTATAAAATAAAAAGAATAGTATATTCAACATATCAAGCTGTATCCGGAGCAGGAATAGAAGGTATAAAAGATTTAGAAAGAGGAATGAAAGGTGAAAAAAACGAGAAATTTCCACACCAAATATGTAACAATTGCATACCTCATATAGATTCTTTCCTAGAAAATGGATATACTAAAGAAGAAATGAAAATGGTGAACGAAACTAGAAAAATATTGCATGACGAGACAATGAAAATAACATCAACAACAGTTAGAGTGCCTGTAACTAACTGTCATAGTGAAAGTATAAACATAGAGTTTTATAATCAATTTGAAATAAAACAAGTAAATCAATTACTCAGAGATTCAAAGGGTATTAGTGTTGTTGATGATATACAAAATAATAATTATCCATTAGCAACAGCTGCAGAGGGTAAAGATGAAGTGTATGTTGGGAGAATAAGAAGAGATGAAAGTGTTGAAAGCGGACTTAATTTATGGGTAGTTGCTGATAATATAAGAAAAGGTGCTGCTACAAATGCAGTACAGATATTAGAATTGATGTTGAATAAATAAAAAGGAGCGAGAATTATGAGTTTGTTCACGGGTGCTGGAGTTGCTATTGTTACTCCATTTGACGAAAATGATGACATAAACTTTGGTGTTTTAGAGGAGCTTATTGAGTTTCAAATAGAAAATAAAATTGATGCGATTATCGCTTGTGGTACAACTGGTGAATCTGTTACTATGAGCGAGAAAGAGCATATTAGTGTAGTTAAATTTACAGTAGATAAGGTAAGTGGGCGTATACCTGTTATTGCTGGGACTGGTAGTAATAATACAAAACATGCGATAGAACTTAGTCGAGAATCTGAAAAGGTTGGTGCAAACGGATTATTGGTAGTTACGCCATACTATAATAAGACTTCACAAAAAGGACTTATTGAGCATTATACAGCTATTGCAAATAGTGTGAGTATTCCTATAATAATGTATAACGTACCGTCAAGGACGAGTCTTAATATGCTTCCGAAAACAATATATGAACTTTCAAAAGTAAATAATATTATAGGGCTTAAAGAGTGCTGTGGTAATATGGGACAAATAGCTGAAATTATTGACTTGTGCGGTGAAAACTTTGATGTATATTCTGGAAACGATGACGAAATTTTACCTATTTTATCTCTTGGAGGAAAAGGTGTTATTTCAACAATAGCAAACATAATACCAAATGAAATTCATGATATTGTTGAATCTTATATGGATGGAAATATTAAAAAAAGTAGGGAACTACAACTAAAATATTTAAAGTTAATAAAAGCAATATTTTTGGAGGTGAATCCGATACCTATAAAAGCAGCATTAAATATGATTGGCTATAATGTTGGTAAAGGTAGATTGCCACTTACCACTATGACAGAAGAAAATTTAAAATTATTGCAGGCTGAGGTAACTAAGATATAATAATGAAAGGAATGAATTTATTATGCAAAAGATAATGATCCACGGATATAGTGGAAAGATGGGACAGATGGTTGAACAAGTAATAAAAAATGATGGAACATTTGAAGTGGTTGCAGGTATTGGGAATAAAAATGATCTATCGGTTCATTATGATACTTATTTTGATATAAACTCGTGTGAAAAAGTAGTAGATGTAGTAATTGATTTTTCGAATGCAGATGCCATGGACGGTTTGATTGACTATGTTAATAAAAGAAGAATGCCATTGGTGATTTGTACAACAGGGCATACAGATGAAATGATAGCAAAGATTAAGGAATGCTCAAAAAATACGCCTATACTTATGTCATCTAATATGTCGTTAGGTATAAACACTATAAATGTTCTATTAAAGCAAATTTCAAATTCTTTATATAACCAAAACTTTGATATAGAAATCTTAGAAAAACATCATAGGGGGAAAGTTGATGCTCCAAGTGGAACAGCGTTATTACTGGCAAATACAATAAAATCAGCACTTGAAGATAAAGTAGAGTATACGTTTGATAGAACAAAAAGTATGAATAAAAGAGAAAAGAAGGAACTTGGTATTAGTGTCATAAGAGGTGGAACTATACCAGGTGAGCATTCTGTTATATTTGCAGGTAATGATGAAATAATAGAAATAAAGCATACAGCACTCTCAAGAAAAATTTTTGCTGACGGAGCGTTAGAAGCAGTGAAATTTATTTTGACAAAGCAAAATGGACTGTATAGTATGGAAGATGTTATTGCAAACAAAGCTGGTTTTAATTAGTTAAGGGAAGTTGGGATATAAAAAAGTTTGTAAATCACTTTACAAACTTTTTTTATATGGTATAATTGGTAAAAATAATAATAAATAAAGCTTGAAATGGAGGTATTACTAATGATACTAAGTTGGAGAGAAATTCTGAGAGAATATGAATTAGAGAGTGGCATTTACAAAGGTTTGATAGAAATTGCAAGTAAAAAAGCAGAAATAACGAAATCTATGAATAGGCAAGAAACAGATAACTCACAGAACTCATTAAAAACACTAGGACATTGTGACTTATTATTAGCAGGTGTTGATGAATGTACTGATAGCTTAAAAGAGATGCGTGAAATTTTATTGGATCCAGACGTTACTCCAGGTATATCAGAGCTATTTGCTGGTGCTATTTCAAGAACTGCTGATACGGCAAATGAATATTTCAAAATAATTAATAGCTATGATGAAGATGGGATAAAATTATAAAATAGAGGGAGGTAGTTTTATGTTGGAGTCAATGAAAAATATGTTAGAGAAAGCTAAAGAAGGGAAATATGCGGTTGGGCAGTTTAATATAATTACACTAGAGCTTACGCAGGCTGCGCTACTTGCAGCACAAGAGGAAAGCTCACCTATAATATTAGGCGTTACTGAAGGTGGAGCAAAACATATGGGAGGATTTAAAGTTGTTGTTGCCATGGTAAAAGCGTTTATAGAAGAGCTTAAAATAACAGTTCCAGTTGCGATTCATTTGGATCATGGTTCGAGTTTTGAGGCTTGTGTGAAGGCTATTCATGCAGGTTTTACATCTGTTATGATAGATGGGTCTCACTACCCACTTGAAGAAAACATAGCAATATCTAAAAAGGTTACCGACGTTGCGCATGCAGTTGGAGTTTCTGTGGAGGCGGAGCTTGGACGTGTTGGCGGACAAGAAGATGATTTATCAGTAGAGGATTTCGAAGCAACGTACGCTGTACCATCTGAGTGTGATATATTTGTAAAAGAAACAGGGGTTGATTTCTTAGCGCCTGCATTAGGTTCAGTACATGGACCATATAAAGGGGAACCACATCTAGGCTTTGAAAAAATGGAAGAAATTAAAAACTTGGCCAATATACCTCTTGTACTTCATGGAGGAACAGGAATACCGGATGCAGATTTAAAAAGAGCAATATCTTGCGGGACAGCAAAGATTAATGTAGATACAGAAAATAGAATGGCATTGGTAAACAAAATAAAAGAAGTTCTAGCAGAAAAACCAGGAGAATACGATCCAAGAAAATACCTAGGGCCTGCTCGTGATGCGGTAAAAGATGGAATTAAAGCGAAAATGAAAGTGTTTGGATGTAGTGGGAAAGCTTAAAACAGTTTATATTTGAAAGGAATAAAATATGAATAATGATGATTTGAAAGAAAAAAAGCTAGACGAGCTACGCCAGATGGCTCGAAAGTTAAATATAGAAAATGTAAGTAAGCTAAAGAAACAAGACTTGGTTGATGAGATAGCGAGAGCAAGCCTTGTTTCTTGCGTGGCAGAACCTGAAGAAAATAATGTGGGTAAAGAAAATAGAGAAGGCATTCTTGAGGTATTGCCTGATGGATTTGGATTTTTAAGAGGTAAAAATTTTATGTCAGGGCATACTGATGTGTATATATCGCCTACGCAAATAAGAAGATTTAACCTTAAAACTGGTGATTGGGTTTCTGGGATTGCGAGAAATCCTCGAACAGATGAAAAATTTAAGGCACTTATATATGTGAATACGGTCAATGGTGATGGGTTAGAAGTTGTCCTAAAAAGAAGGAACTTCGAGGATCTAAGGCCTATATACCCAAAAGAAAGATTGATACTTGAAAACAAAGAAAATATTATATCTTCAAGAGCTATAGATCTGTTTTCACCTATAGGAAAAGGACAAAGAGGCTTGATTGTCTCTCCTCCTAAGGTAGGTAAAACCACTTTAATTAAGCAAATAGCAAATGCAATTACTCAAAATTACGAAGATATTTATGTTATAATACTTTTGATTGATGAAAGACCAGAAGAAGTTACTGATATGCAAGACAGCATAAAGGGTAAAAATACAGAAATAATATATTCTACATTTGACGACCAACCAGAGCAACATAGAAAAGTAACGGAAATAGTATTAGAACGTGCAAAAAGGCTTGTAGAACACAAAAAAGATGTAGTAATCCTACTCGATAGTATTACGAGACTCGCACGAGCATACAATACATTAGTGCCTCAGAGTGGTAGAACATTATCTGGAGGGCTTGACCCAACAGCACTTTATATGCCTAAGAAATTTTTTGGAGCAGCGAGAAACATACAAGACGGAGGTAGTTTGACTATACTTGGTACAACTCTTATAGATACTGGAAGTAAGATGGATGATGTCATATTTGAAGAATTCAAAGGTACAGGAAATATGGAACTAGTACTTGAAAGAAAACTAGCAGAGAAGCGAATATATCCAGCAATAAACATACTAAAATCAGGTACACGTAAAGAAGAACAACTGTTAGACGAAAATGAACTCGATTTTGTATATTCAGTAAGACGCGAACTTTCAAATAGCAGTATAGAGTCAGTAGAGAAAGTATTTGAGCTTATCAAAAGAACGCCAAATAATAAAAGTATACTAAAAAATAAAATATTCTCAAAATAATGTAAACTATACTTGCAAAAACTTACAATATATGCTATAATGCAGAGGTATGTTTATAAAAATTAATCTGAACAAGATTATATAAAGGTCCCTAGCCACTTTGCAAGTGTAATGTGTACTGGAACTAGTCGAGGAGGTGCAAATATGAAAAAAGAAATACATCCAGAGTTAAATAGTATAGAGGTAATATGTAACACATGTGGTACAAAGTTTACTACTGAGTCAACGAAAACTGGTTTTAAAAGTGTAGAGGTTTGTTCTAAATGTCATCCGTTTTACACTGGAAAACAGAAGAACATAAGTAAGGGTGGACGTATAGATAAGTTTAATGCAAAATATAATTCAACTGCTCAAGAAGCTAAAGAAACTAAAACAGAAGAAAACTAGATAAAAACACAGGATAAAACTATAGCATATAGTTTATTCTGTGTTTTTTTATAACTTGTTTGTTTAAATTATTGCAAGATAATTGAATGAACAAGTTATTTTTGTAAGTAGGGAAAGGGCTGATTTTATGCAAGAAATCATACAAATTCTAAAACAAGGTAAAGACAAACTAAAAGAAGGTGGTATTAATACCTTTTCATTAGATGCTGAATTAATAATGTCACATGTTATTCATGAGTCAAGAGAGCGAATACTCGCAAGACTTGTGTGTGATATATCAGATACAGATATAGAGAAATATTTAAATTTAATAGATAAAAGGGTATGTGGTTGTCCACTCCAATATATAACAAATCATCAGGAATTTATGTCTCTTGATTTTTATGTTGACGCACGAGTTTTAATCCCAAGACCCGACACAGAAATTTTGGTCGAAAATGTAATAAATCATTGCAAAAATAAGAAAAATGTAGTATTATTAGATATGTGTACAGGGAGTGGATGTATAGCGGTTACGCTAGCATATTACATAGAAAATATCCGTATTATAGCTGTAGATATTTCAAAAGAAGCACTTGATGTTGCAAAACACAATGCCAAATGTAATAACGTTACAGATAAAATAACTTTTATACAAAGTGATTTGTTTGAAAACTTAGATAAAAAGGATATAAAGAGTTTTGATATTATAGTTTCTAATCCACCATATATTGAAAGTGGTGAAATACCTATACTTTCAAAAGAAGTAAAAGACTTTGAACCTAAGATTGCCTTAGATGGTGGTGATCTAGGACTTGATTTTTACAGATTAATATCTAAACAAAGTATAGAATATTTAAAGGATAACGGAAAATTATTTTATGAAATAGGATATAATCAAGGAAATAATGTGAAAAATATATTATTAGATAATGGTTTTGATAATATAAATATAATAAGAGACTTAGCAGGGAAAGATAGAGTTGTTGTATCGGTATATAATTAAATGAAGAAGGGGTGATAAAGTTGTTTGATAAATTAGATGAAGTTATAATTAGATATGAAGAAGTTTCGAATCTTATTGCTGATCCAGATACTATAAATAATCAGGCTGAGTGGAGAAAACTTATGAAAGAACATAGTGACATGTCACTGGTAGTTGCAAAGTATAAAGAATATAAGAATGCTTTGGCTGGTTTTAAAGAGGCTGAAGAAATGTTAAATGAGAAGATAGACGATGAATTTAAAGAACTAGTAAAAGAAGACTTTGTAAATAACAAGGAATTAATGGCTAAAACTGAGGAAGAATTAAAGATATTACTTTTACCTCGGGATATTAATGATGATAAAAATGTTATAGTAGAAATAAGAGCGGGTGCAGGTGGAGATGAGGCATCAATATTTGCAGGAGATTTATTTAGGCTATATTCTAGATATGCTGAGAGACATGGATGGAACATTGAATTAATGAATATGAATGATAGTGGGGCAGCTGGATGTAAGGAAGTAATATTTACGATACGTGGAAATGGTGCATACTCGAGGCTTAAATATGAAAGTGGAGTTCACAGAGTACAGAGAGTTCCTGCAACTGAATCAGCTGGTAGAATCCATACTTCGACTGCAACTGTTGCAGTACTAGCAGAAGTAGAAGATGTAGAAGTAGAAATTGGACCAAATGATGTACGTATTGATGTTTTTAGGGCAGGCGGGAATGGAGGACAATGTGTAAACACAACAGATTCGGCAGTTAGGATAACTCATATACCTACAGGGCTCGCGGTATCTTGTCAAGATGAAAAATCTCAACTTAAAAATAAAGATAAAGCTATGAAAGTTCTTAGAGCAAGGTTATACAATCTTGAACAAGAGAAGCAGAACTCAAAAGTAGCAGCAGAAAGAAAAAGTCAAGTAGGGACTGGAGACAGAAGTGAAAAAATAAGAACATATAATTATCCTCAAACTAGAATAACAGATCATAGATTACCTATTACTATATACAAATTAGATTATGCTATGGATGGTGACATAGATGACCTTATAGATGCAATAATAACATTTTATCAGGCGGAAAAGTTAAAGAATCTAGGATGACAGAGTGTAAAGAACAAAGAATAAATAAAAGATGACAGATAACATTGAACGCGGAGTAGAGAAAAAGTATAAGAATTAATTAACTTTGTACTCTGTTCTTTGAACTTTGTACTTTAAACACGGGGGTGATTAAGGTGAGTAAAAAAACAAAAGTTTTTATAGTGCTTATATCAATAATGCTAGTGGGTATTATAGGACTCGTTTTTTTTCAACTTAATGATATTTTATCAGTTGTAAACTCTAATAAAATATATACTGGTATAACAATAAATAATATCGAGATTGGGGGTTTAACAAAAAAAGAAGCGTTTGAAAAACTCCTAGAGAAAGATAAAAAGATTTTTGGTACCCCTATTTTAAATCTTTACTATAAAAATGTGAATAAAGACTTATACTATAATGATATTATGGCTAATAACAATCTTGAAGAATTAATTGCAAAAGCTTTTGATATTGGAAGAGAAGGAACAATAATTGATAGATACATTGGTGTGAAGAGCTTGGTAAAAAATCCTCGAAACCTCGATATTTCATATACCCCTGATAAAGAAAAAGTAGCAAAGGTACTAGAAGATTTGAAAAAAGAAATAGAGGTAAATCCAATAAACGCTAGCATGCTAAAATCTAAAGACACTTCTTTTGTTATTAAGGCGGGGAAAGAAGGGAAAAAGATTAATTTGGATAAAACCTTTGATGAAATAAATGTGGCATTAAATGAAAAGGAAACCAAAGTAAAAGTATATGTAGATGTTGTAAAACCTGAATTTACCTCAAAAGATTTAGAAAAAATACAAACGCAAATTTCTACATATAGTACCAAATTTAATAAGAATGATATATCAAGAAGTACCAATTTGCAAGTTGCTACAAGCTTGATAAATGGTAGTATAGTTAAGCCAGGAGAAATATTTTCCGTAAATAATACTATTAAAGCACGAACAGAGGCAAATGGATATAAGACAGCTCATGTAATAGTAAATGGAGAATATGTAGATGGTATAGGCGGAGGTATATGTCAAGTTGCTACAACTTTATATAATGCAGTCTTGTATGCAGAATTTCAGGTAGTAGAGAGACGTAATCATTCCTTGACATCGGCTTATGTAAAGCCAGGTAGAGATGCAACCGTTTCTGGAAGTACTTTGGATTTTAAATTTAAGAACACAACAAACAAGCCAATTTATTTGCAAGGATATATTGATGGAGGAACTATAAATTATACAATTTACGGTGGAGAAGAGTATGTGCCTAAAAATAAAATTGATTTTGAATATGTTGTTATAAAAAGAATACCACCACCTCCAGAAAAAATAGTAGAAGACCCCACCATGGAATTGGGTAAACGTAAGGTAAAAGAAAAATCTAAAGAAGGAATGGTTGTAAAATTATATAAGCTTACGTATGATGCAAATAATGTACTGTTAAAAAAAGAATATGTAAGCCAAAGCACGTATAAAGCTATGCGAGCTGAGGTCGCTGTTGGAACAAAGCAACCAAAAGCGGTACCCACCACTACTACACTACAAGATAGTATCATAGGTTCTGATATAGTTCAACCGGTTAATGAACAACCTGAAAATAATTAAAAGGTATTGCAAAGTTTATTTTAATGTGTTAAAATATTTTTAACATAAAAAAATATAATTCAAGGGGGAAATAGTATGTCAGTTAATGTAAAATATATTAATCCATTTATAGAGGCATCTCAAAGCGTTTTACAAGATATGTGTAAACAAGATTTAAAGATCGGTAAAGTATATCTAAAGGTTTCACCTTATGCAAGTTCAGAGGTTGTAATTGTTATAGGTATTACTGGCGATATAAAAGGACAAGTAATATTTAGCATATCAAAAGACGTAGCATGTTCTATAGCATCGAAGATGATGGGCGGTATGGAAGTAAAAGAATTAGATGAATTATCAAAAAGTGCTGTACAAGAATTATCAAATATGATTTTAGGAACTACTGCGACTATTTTTTACAATAGGGGTATTTCTATAGATATTACACCACCATCATTGCTAATTGGTCAAGAGATACGAATATCATCAAATGACATGAAAACTATATCTATTCCTTTGGAATTTGTTGGCACAGGGGAAAGCTTTGAAATAGATGTAGCTATGAGAGAATAATATATGAATATAGTATTGTTTGAACCCGAGATTCCTCAAAATACAGGTAATATAGCTAGAACTTGTGCTGCTACTAATACAAGACTTCATCTTATTAAACCATTTGGATTTTTAATAGATGATAAATACTTAAAAAGGGCAGGACTAGATTACTGGGATAAACTAAATGTAGCAGTATATGAAAACTTTGAGGAGTTTTTGGTTAAAAATATAGATGCTAGTATATATATGGCAACTACCAAAGCTCTTAATACATACGTCGAGGTTAAATATTCTATGAACGATTATATAATGTTTGGCAAAGAAAGTGCTGGTATACCAGAAGAGATTTTGGTTGAATATCCGAAAAACTCTATTAGGATACCAATGCTAGAGGATATAAGGTCACTAAATCTTGCAAGTTCAGTTGGTATTGTACTTTATGAAGCATTAAGACAAAATAATTTTGAAGGACTTGAAAATAGAGGAAATCTACATAGACTTAGTTGGTAAAACCACGTATGTGGTTTTATTTTATTTATATATTGACAAACTTGTAAAAATATTGTATACTAATGTAAAGTAAAAAAACTTTACAGGGTGATGATATGGAAAACATATTAGAAAATTCGTTGTTGTTTGATTTCTACGGGGAGTTACTCACAGAGAAACAGAAAAAAATTTTTTCTCTTTATATAGAAGAGGATTTTTCTTTGAGCGAGATTGCTGTAAAGTTTGATGTTACTAGACAATCCGTTTATGATACAATAAAGACAGCTCAAAACTTACTAGAGGAATATGAACAAAAACTAGGGTTAGTTAAGAAATATACAGAACATAAAAAAGGGCTAAAAGAAGTACTTGAAATGTTGGATAAAGAACAGGATTTAGAAATAGTAAAAGAAAATATTATTAGATTGATAGAAGAATAGAGGTGAAGTTCAAGTGGCTTTTGAGAGTTTAACTGAGAAATTTCAAAATGTTTTTAAGAACCTTAGAAGTAAGGGTAAGTTAAGTGAGAATGACATAAAAGAAGCTTTACGTGAAGTTAAACTTGCTTTGCTTGAAGCTGATGTTAATTATAAAGTGGTAAAGGATCTAATAGATAACATAAAAGAAAAAGCGATGGGTCAGGAAGTACTACAAAGTCTTACACCAGGACAACAAGTCATAAAAATAGTAAATGATGAGTTAACAAATCTTATGGGAAGTTCTCAAAGTAAATTAACTTTTGCAACAAGCAAAGTCACTGTTTATATGATGGTTGGTTTGCAAGGTGCTGGTAAGACAACTACCACAGCTAAACTTGCAATGAAGCTAAAATCGCAAGGTAAAAAACCTCTTCTTGTTGCTTGTGATATATATAGACCAGCAGCAATAAAGCAATTACAGGTTGTTGGTGAAAAAGTGAATGTTCCTGTTTTTAGTATGGGAGATCAACATAATCCTGCAAGTATTGCAAAGGCAGGTATTAATCATGCAATATCAAATGGAAATGATATTGTATTTATAGATACAGCCGGAAGACTTCATATAGATGATGAACTTATGGAAGAACTCGAAAACATTAAAAAAGAAGTAAAACCACAAGAAATTTTACTCGTTTTAGATGCAATGACTGGGCAAGATGCTGTTAATATAGCTCAAACATTCGATGAGAAGCTAGGTATTGATGGATTTATTATGACAAAGCTAGATGGAGACACTCGTGGTGGGGCTGCCCTTTCGGTTAGTCATATCACAAATAAACCGATTAAATTTGTAGGTATGGGTGAAAAACTCGATGAGCTGCAAGAATTTTATCCTGACAGAATGGCTTCAAGAATACTTGGGATGGGTGACATACTGACACTAATAGAAAAAGCTGGGCAAGCAATTGATCAAGAAAAGGCAGCAGAGCTTGAACAAAAAATGAGAAAAATGGAATTTGACTTAGATGATTTTTTAGATCAAATGCAACAAATCAAGAAGATGGGGCCACTTGGACAGATTATGAATATGATACCAGGACTAAATAGCCAATTAGCAGGTGCTAATATTGATGAAGACCAAATAGGACATGGATTAAAACAAACAGAAGCTATAATACGTTCTATGACTAAAAATGAAAGAAAAAATCCTACTATATTAAATGGTTCAAGAAAACAAAGAATAGCAAAAGGTAGTGGAACAAATATACAAGAGGTAAATAAACTTATTAAACAATTTGATATGATGAAGAATATGATGAAACAATTCATAGGTAACAAGGGGAAAATGGGAAAGATGCCATTTAAAATGCCATTTTAAACAAGTTAAAAGGTGAAAGTTGAAAATTGTACTTTAAAGGAGGTGAATACATATGGTGAAAATAAGACTAAAAAGAATGGGAGCAAAGAAATCACCTTTCTACAGAATAGTTGTTGCAGACGAAAGAGTTCAAAGGGATGGAAAAACAATAGCTGAAATAGGTTACTACAATCCAAACATGGATCCAGCTGAACTTAAAATTGATATTGATGCTGCAAAAACTTGGTTGAAAAATGGGGCTCAACCAACGGATACAGTAAAAGCTTTACTAAAAAAATCTGGAGCAATAAACTAAATAATATTGACTTACAATATAACTTGAAAGGGGAATTACCGTGAAAAACTTATTGGAAGTAATTGTAAAATCATTAGTTGATAATCCAGATAAAGTGTCTATAAATGAGATATCAGGGGAAAATTCAACAATATATGAAGTAAAAGTTGCAGAAGAGGATATGGGGAAAGTAATAGGTAAACAAGGGAAAGTTGCAAAGTCAATACGTACAGTAATCAAGGCAATTGCTGCAAGAGAGGGTAAAAGAGTAATCGTTGAGATAATGAACTAAATGTTTTTACATTTAGTTTTTTTGTTGCGTTTTTTAACAAAACATGGTATAGTAATGATATCAAATACAGTAGAGGAGGCGGGCTATATGAATAAATACTTTACGATAGGTAAAATTGTAAACACTCAAGGATTAAGGGGCGATTTAAGAGCAGTAACATATACTGATGATATAAGTCGTTTCGAGTTACTAGATTATGTTTTGCTCGAAGATGCAAATGATATGTCATTAACAAAATACCAGATAGAAAAAGTATGGTATAATAAAAGTTTTGTTGTTTTAAAATTCAAGGGTATAGATAGTATGACAGATGCAGAAAAACTAAAAAGTTTTGATATTAAAATTCCTGAGGAATTAGGCATTAAACTAGAGGAAGATGAGTATTATATTCGAGATTTATTTGATGTAGAAGTTTACGATGAGAATAATAACATTCTGGGGAAACTTACAGATGTTTTAAATACAGGTAGCAATGATGTATACGTGGTTTCTAGTAAAGAAAAAGGTGAGTTGTTACTTCCTGCTATAAAAGAATGTATAATAAAAATAGATATAGAGAATAAAAAAATGTTAGTTCACGTGATGGAAGGGCTAGAATGGCAGTAAGTGAGGGGACTGATAAAATGAAATTTTATGTTTTAACTCTTTTTCCTGAAATGATAGAAGGGGTTGTATCTCAAAGTATCATAGGAAGAGCAAAAGAAAATTGTATTATAGATGTTGAGTGTGTCAATATAAGAGATTTTACTGAAAACAAACATAAAAAAGTTGATGACTATCCATATGGAGGTGGGGCTGGTATGGTGATGCAAGCACCACCTATATATAAGGCGTACGAAAGCTTACGTAAAGATAAAAAAGTCAGAGTTGTATTTGTTACTCCAAGTGGTAAAACCTTTACTCAAAATATGGCAAAAGAATTTGCGAGTGAAGATGAGCTAATAATACTTTGTGGACATTATGAAGGCATTGATGAGAGAGTCATAGACGAAATAGTAACAGATGAAATATCAATAGGGGACTATGTTCTTACTGGTGGAGAGTTACCCGCATGTGTGCTTATTGATGCAGTGTCAAGGCTAGTACCAGGGGTTTTAAATAAAGAAGAGTCGTTCGAGAATGAATCATTTGAGAATAATTTACTCGAATATCCTCAGTACACGCGTCCACCTGTATTTATGGGAAGAGAAGTACCCGAAGTGCTACTTTCTGGACATCATAAAAACATAGCTAAGTGGAGACTTGAAAAATCAATAGATAAGACAAAAAAGGTGAGACCTGATCTATGCAAATAAAAAACAAGATATTTTAGAAGGAGTGAGCATTATGAGAGATAAATTTTTCTTAGGATTTGGTATTATAGCAGTCGGTGTTGTGTTTTTATTAGATGCTTTTAAAATAATTGATTCAGAATTTATAAGACAGTTCTTTTGGCCATTTGTTTTAACTTTATTTGTAGTTTCTGATATAACAAAGAATAGAAAAATAAACTTATTTAATATTGCACTACTTTTAGTAGCCATTAATATGGTACTAGATAATCTGGGGATTTATAAAGAGTTCAATATATGGGGAATATTCTGGCCGATTTTATTAATAGCTATTGGGGTTAATATTATGATAGAAAAAGACAAGAATAAGAACATTTTTTAAAATAAAGGAGATACTTATGGATAGAGAGTTTTTTATAAATAATAGAAAGAAGTTAATAGATGGTTTGCCTGATAATAGTATTTTAGTATTATTTTCAGGTTATGCAGAATATTGGAGTGCTGATGAAAAACATAAATTTTCTGTCAGTAAAAATTTTTATTATATTACAGGTTTAGAAGAAGAAAATTATATATATTTTTATCAAAAAGGTGATAATTCACAGGAAGTTCTTTTTATAGAAAAGGATAATGATGAAAAATTTATAAAGTTTTTCGGACATAGGAAAAGTAAAGAAGATGTGGCTCAAACTACTGGTATTGTGAACATAAATTATACAGATGAATTTGAAGAATTTATGAAAAACTTTAAATATACCTCAATAATTAATGTATATTTAGATATGGTAAATTCAAATTGTAATTTTAATACTAAATTACAAAGGATTATTGATGAATTACTTAATAAGATTAATTATTATGATGCTGACATGGATTTTAGTAAGCTAAGATCCATAAAACAAAAATATGAAATAGAAAACATTAAAAAAGCTATAGATATAATGAATAGAGCTATTAAACATATCTTAAAGAATGCAAAGATGTGTAAGTATGAAAATGAAATAGAAGCTTTGTACGATTATGAAGTAAGAATGAATGGAGTATATGAAAAAGCTTTTCATTCTATTGTAGCAAGCGGAGAGAATGCTGCCATTTTACATTATTCAAAAAATAATTCTAGAATATGTAAAAACGACTTGGTACTGCTTGACCTAGGAGTAAGATATGAAAATTATTGTTCTGATATTTCGAGAACATTTCCTATAAATGGGCGTTTTAGTGATAGACAAAAACTTTTATACAATATTGTATTAAATACCCAAATAGAAACTATGGACTGTATAAAAATAGGTATGACATTTAAAGAATTAAATGTTGTTACTAAAAATTCATTAATACGACAGCTAAAAGAAATAAATTTAATTGATAAAGATGAAGAAGTTGAAAAATATTATTATCATTCGGTATCTCATAAACTTGGACTAGATACACATGATTGTGGAAAGTATACTGGAAATATTGAAGAAGGTATGGTCATAACTGTAGAGCCAGGGCTGTATATCGAAGAAGAAGGAATAGGTATAAGGATAGAGGATGATATTTTAGTGACCAAAGATGGATTTATAAATTTGTCTGAGAACATACCTAAAGAGATAGAGGATATCGAAAAAATAATGGGAAATTCATAAAAATGCTTGCCAATGTTGTAAAAATATGCTATAATACTCAAAGTGATTACGGATGGTCCGCTGTACGAAAGTGATACATGAACATCTATGAAGAGAGGAGGAATACAAATGAATGAAGTTATTAGAGCAATTGAAAAAGAAGGCTTGAAGGAAACTGTAGATGCTTTTAATGTTGGAGATACTGTAAAAGTATATGCTAAGATTAAAGAGGGAGTAAAAGAAAGAATACAAGTTTTTGAAGGTGTTGTTTTAAAAAGACAAAATGCTGGTATTAGAGAAACTTTCACTGTTAGAAAAATTTCTGATGGCGTTGGAGTAGAAAGAACATGGGCTTTACACTCACCTAATGTTGACCATATAGAAGTAAAAAGAGCTGGTCAAGTAAGAAGAGCTAAACTATACTATCTACGCGATAGAGTTGGTAAGTCAGCCAAAGTAAAAGAAAAAAAAGTGAGCACAAATAAATAAAAATAAATAGGGACTCTTTGGTCCCTGTTTTTGCGATTATAGAAAAAAATTTTAATTTTATACAATATTATACATACATTGTGGTGAAAGTATGATATGATAAATATAAAAAATTTTAAAAATGAATTACACTCGCAATGACAGAACTAGGGTGATGAAAGGGGGAAAGATTATGATAAATAATGTATTTAAAATTCAAAATCCAATTTTAAGAGAAATATTTGAATGGATAGAAATTATTGTTATGGCTTTTTTGATAACGTTAGTTTTAAAAAATTACGTAGTAGAATTTACCCAAGTATCAGGGCCTTCAATGCAGCCAACACTACAAGATGGTAATAGGCTTATAATTAACAGATTTATTTACGACTTTGCTGAACCAAAACATGGAGATATTGTAGTTTTTGATTTTGATGAAGAAAAAAGTTTTATAAAAAGGATTATAGGGCTACCTGGAGATGTAATTGATATAAAAGATGGAGATGTTTACATTAATGATGTAAAACAAGAAGAAGGTTATATACAAGAAAAAGTATTAAGATATGGTGATGTTAGCTTTCCAATTACAGTTACGAAAGATCATTATTTTGTAATGGGAGATAATAGAAACAATAGTACTGATAGTAGACAAAAAATGGTAGGAGATAATGGCTTGGTTACTAAAAAAGCTATAAGAGGTCCAGTTGTACTTAGAATATGGCCATTTGACAAATTTGGTACTATTAAATATGAATAAATGTTGGTGATAATATGTTGATACAATGGTTTCCAGGTCATATGAAAAAGACTAAGGACTTAATAGTAGAGAATTTAAAACTTGTTGATATAGTAATAGAAATAATTGATGCAAGGCTACCTATAAGCAGTAAGAATCCTGTTATAGATAGTCTTGCTTTGGATAAACCTAAGGTTATCCTAATGAATAAAATAGATTTGGCAAATGAGTCTATGACCCAAAAATGGGCAAAGTATTTTGAAAGAGAAAATGTAACTGTTGTATATGTAAACTCTATAACAGGTGTAGGAATAAAAAGTGTAATAGGAAAATGCAAAGAAATTCTTAAATACAAGCTTGAAAAAGACAAAGTCCGCGGTAGGATTAATCGTACTATTAGAGCTATGGTAGTAGGAATACCCAATGTAGGTAAGTCAACATTTATAAATAAATTTTTAGGTAAGGCCTCTACTAAAACAGGTGATAAACCAGGTGTTACAAGGGGAAAGCAGTGGATTAAAGTAGGGATTGATTTCGAATTACTAGACATGCCAGGAATATTATGGCCAAAGTTTGATGATGAACAAGTAGGAATAAAATTAGCATCGATAGGATCGATAAAAGAAGAGATTTTAGATACTAATGAACTCGCAATAAACTTAATAAGACTGCTTAGAAATGTAAATATAACAGCAGTAAGTGAGCGTTATAAAATTATTGATATAGATAAATTATCTGATAGGGAAGTGTTAAGCAAAATAGCAGAAAACAGAAAATTCTGTATTACTGGTGGAGAATTAGATTTGAAAAGAGCATCGAGAACGTTATTAGATGAATTCCAAGGTGGAAAACTTGGAAGAATAACCTTGGATATTTGCAAGTAAGAGGATTGGTGATTTTATGGATTTATTTGCTCAAATAGAAGCGCTAAAAGACGAATTAAAGGATACTAATTTAAAGAAAGCGAAAGTAGAAAAGTTAGAAAAAAAGCTAATAAAACTAAATGCAGAATTAGCCCGACTAGAGAATATGAATGTGTACGAAAATAGATATTATAGAAAGGGTTGTAAAATAATAGCAGGCATTGACGAAGTAGGCAGAGGACCTCTGGCTGGTCCGGTGGTGTCTGCTTGTGTTATTTTACCCCAAAACTGCATGATAGAAGGAATTAATGATTCAAAAAAGCTGTCTTCAAAAAGAAGAACCGAGATATACGATATAATACGTAGCAAAGCATTATATATAGGTATATGTCTTGTAAAGCATGATATAGTAGATAAGTATAATATCTTAAAGGCAAGTTTGTTTTCAATGAAAAAAGCCATAGAAAAGATAGAAGACGATGTAAAAATAGATGTGGTGCTTGTAGATGGAAACCACAAGATACCTGAGCTTATATATGAACAAGAAACAATTATAAGTGGAGACGCGAAAAGTATATCAATAGCTGCTGCGAGCATAATAGCAAAAGTAACACGAGACAGATTGATGGAAGAGAAATATCATGATATGTATCCTGAATATAATTTTAAATCAAATAAAGGTTATGGCACTAGTGAGCATGTAGCAGCACTCAGAAAATGTGGCCCATGCGAGATACATAGGAGAAGCTTTATAAAGAATTTCGTTAATTAGCTAGTATAGGGGTGATTAAAATGCACAAAATAGAAAATTGCGAAGGTGAGGAAATATCTAGCAAAGAAGTAAAACCTAGTAAAGATGGGTTCTATTATATAAATAAATCTTATAGAATGCCATATTTAGACGGACTTAGAGGACTAGCAGCTATTATGGTTTTTTTTGTTCACTTTTTTGCATTTTATGATATTCCTAAGTTCATTACGGCAGACACCAATATATGGGTTGCCAGGATAATTAGATTTCTTCATTCTGGTCAAATCGGTGTAGATTTGTTTTTCGTTTTGAGTGGTTTTTTTATTGCCCGGAATCTAATAATAAAAAGAACTACTTTTTTGAAATTTATATTTCAAAGGCTCTTACGACTTTTGCCAGTAAATTTTTTTGTTATATTGTACTTTGTTATTTTTGGGAGTGTTTCTTTTTATTTGGTTGAAATTTTAGCTAATATATTTTTTGTAGAAGGATTTTTCAATGGATTACGTAGGATTAATAGCGTCTCATGGTCACTAAATTATGAACTAATTTTCTATATTGGACTTATAGCTTTTGCAGTAGTAGCAAGAAAGTATAAGGCACTCCAATCGGTAAAAGTTTTCTTAGTGAGTTCATTTATTATTTGGACAAGCCAGTGGTGGGGAGAATCGGTAGTTAATAAAATTTCGAATGGAAATCTGATTTATCCAGGTATGTTTAGATTTGTAGCATTTTTATGGGGAGTTGGTTTGGCAAAACTTAGTTTGTCTCTAATATGGTGGAATCGATTTAAAAAATTTTTCTCATATGCTATTTATATTGCTGTACCTTTATTATTTGTTCTACAATGGTACTGGGAATGGGGAAGGGCGCATAAACCCTTTTATTTCATAATTGTAGATATTGTTTTTTTCATAATGATTGGTAATGTGCTTGTTAACGATAACTTATTTAGGAAAATCTTTTCATGGAAGCCACTCACAATCCTTGGAATTATAAGCTATTCATTTTATCTTGCACATGCTACTTGTATCGGAATTACAAATTCTTTAATAAACTCATATTCAGGATATTCGAGACTTGGATTACATTTAATATTTTCATTTATACTGACATTTATTGTAGCTTCATTGTTATATTACTTTTTAGAAAGACCATATTTTACACACAAAATTCCTTTATTTGAGGGATTTAATATATATAAAAAAATTAATAAAGGTAGATGAGTGTAATGCGGATTAATGACCTTTCATTGTATAATAATAAAAACCATAAACTTGTAAATATCTCTGATTTAAAAGATGGGGATGTTTTTCGTGCGGAAGTTATGGATATAAAACAAAATGAAATGGTGTTAAAACTTATGGGGGCTGACTCTATTATAAGTGCAAAGACACTCAAAATACTAGGGCTTAAAATAGGAGAGTTTGTAAATTTTAAAGTTACCTCAAATAATAATAATCAGCTAATGCTTGAGCCTATGATAACTTCTTTTCAAAATGCAGAATCAGAGGTAATACAGAATACTATAAAAAATTTTAAACTTCCAGATAATAATATTTCAGAAGATTTAATAAAGAAAATGTTTGATAACTCGCTGTTACTTGGGAAAGAAAGTCTAATAAATTTTTATAATTTATTAAAAGAAAATCCTGATCTCGATACAAAAAAGTTATTCATTTTATTAAAAAACAACATTTCTGTAACAGAAGAAAGCATAAATAATTTAAATAGTTTTATAAATCAGAATACGCACTTGAATAACCAAGCAGATGAACTGATAAAATCTCTCGGTTCTATGAATAATTTAGATATAACTGACACGTTGGCTGATTTTATACTCGGGAAAGGACTAAAAAACAATATAAAAATTAATGAACTTGTAGCAAATAATAAGGAAATATTTAAGTCGAGCAATGTAGATGAGTTTGGAATCAACATAGAAAAGTTAGTTACTAGTATCAGCAAAAGCACAAATGTTTCTCAAAATGATTTTATGATAGATTTATTAAATTATATTGGTAAGGCAGATGAAAACTTTGACAAGAGTTTAATAAAAGAATATATAAAAAGAAACGCCTCAGAAATTTTAGCCTCGCTAAGTAATAAACTAAAAGTTGATTTGAAAAATAATAATTTAGACAATATAACAGATTCATATAAAAATATTTATAAACTAACCACTAGCTTGATGGATAGTAGGAGTGGTTTAAAGGAAACTAGTGAAAACCTTTTTAATAATGTGAGTGAGATAAGACAGAAAATAGAGTTTATGAATCAAATATTACAGTATGATACTTATCTGCAAATACCGCTAAAATTAAACCAAAATGAGTATATGCCTGAGCTATATGTTTTGAAAAATAAAAAGCATAAGCAAAATGCATCAAATATAACAGCACTATTATGTTTAGACCTCTCAAAGCTAGGATATACAGAAGTATTAATAAATAAGAATCTAAATAATATAAGCTGCAAATTTAGACTTGAAGATTTTGATTCAAAAGAAACATTTGTAACATATATGAATGATCTGAAACTAAAATTATCATCTTTAGGATATAATTTAATAAGCGTTTCATATGAAAATTTAGATACGAAAACGAATATAATAAATAAGAGTAACCTATTACCAGATGAAGGAAAAGAAGATGGTAAGATACATTCATTTGATATAAGGGTGTAAGATGTGGTAAGTGGCACGTGCGAAACGTAGGGGCTATGCCTATGTGCTAGCCCGCACTCACTTCAATAAACAATAAACATACGTTGAAAATATCATAATTAGATAATCACTTGTAAGAGCTACAAGCACAAACGGGCTGGCACATAGGCACGGTCCCTACGATGATTAATTGACGACAATGAGGTGGTTTGTATATGAAAAAGGCTGCAGCAATATCATATAATAAAAACGAGATAGCTCCTAAGGTAGTAGCAAAGGGGCAAGGTTTTGTTGCAGAAAATATCCTGAAAAAATCCATACAAAATGATATACCTATAGTTAAGGATGAAAAGATGATGAAAATGCTAGACAACATGGATATTGGAGACTATATACCTGAGGAGCTGTATGAGGTAGTAGCAGAGGTGTTGGCGTTTGTGGTAAAATTGGATGAAAGATGAAAAACAACAATTTATAGGAGATGATCAGTTTGAACAAGCGTAAGATTGGTGGGGAAGCGGAAGAAGTGGCGGCAAAGTATCTAGAGAGTAAAGGGTATAAGATAGTTGAGAAAAATTATAATTGTTCGTTTGGGGAGATAGATATAATAGCACGCAAAGACGGTTTTTTCATATTTATAGAAGTGAAGTACAGAAGAGATTTGTCATATGGTTATCCTGTGGAGGCAGTGACATATTCAAAGCAAAAGGTTATTCGCAAAGTTGCAACGTTATACATTAAGCATAAAAACCTCATTTTTGAAAAAAACTTTAGATTTGATGTGGTTGGAATACTAGGAGAATTAGAGTTTCCTACAATATCTTTAATAGAAAATGCATTTTGACTTGAAATATATATAAATTTGTGATAAAATGATTATTAAATATATATATTAGAAAGAAGGTAAGTATCTTGGAAAATAATAATGATAGTATATTAAGTGTACATACCGATGGAGATACTGAGTATTACTCCGTTACGGCCCTAGAAGAATTGGGCGAGATTGAACACTACATATTACCAAAAACTCCTGATGATAAAGAAGAGGATGACGCTGATTTTTTTAGATTATGCACTTTATTTGATTTTAATTTTAATAAGATTTTAACTATAAGAAATTTTAATTGTGAAAGTACGGAAATAATTTCATGTAAAGATACAGAACTTAAGACTTTTACTGAAGCAAATAGTAATGTGTGTGCTATAACAACAAATGTAAGAAAATCACCCCTTGTTATAAGAAGTAAGAACATAGTAAATGTTATAATATATGACCAAGGAAAAAAGGTAGTTTCTCTGGCTGCAATAAATATGCATCAAACGCTGGATAAAGCATTAAAGACCCTTATTTTAGAGTTGAATATTAAATATAATAGTAATCCATTAGATTTAAAGGTAGTTATGATTTCATTTGGACATAGTAAAGTCGATGTAGATGACAGTACAATTAATATTTTTAAGAGTAACTTTCATAATATAACTCATTGTATTTCACAAACAGATGAAGGTTTAAATAAAGTGGATATATGCAAGATAAATATTGCTACTTTACTCGAGGTTGGAGTAAAGTATGAAAATATTATTGATATAAAAAATAAAGAGCTACCAGGAATCTTAGCAAATGATGAAACGGTATATACGATAATAAATATAAAATAGAAGGCTTTCGCCTTCTATTTTATATTACCACCATTTTCTGAATTAGTTCTTGGCCTGAGTATCTTAGTTTTTCGTTATGATTTATAAGATTATAAACATCAGTGCATATAAGTTCGTTATGTAACCATATATCCGATTTTGAGTTTTTTGTTACATTATTTATATTAGTTATAACAGGTATTTTTGATTTTTCTTCTAGTAAGCTAAGTAGATGATTACTTTCCTTTCTAAAACCTAAAACTCTAGCATAAAGTCCGCTTTTTAAAACATTTTCTATAGTGTCTTTTTTTATGTCCAAAACAGTATGAAGAATTAGCCGCTGTAGAGCAGTATAAGTATATCTTTTTGTTTTTAGTTCGGAAATTAAATTATTTATATAATAATTATTATTTGCACATTTAAGTAATCTGTTTTCGATACCCTCATTCATTCCAAAGATTTCTGTTAGCTTTGATGTATTTGTTGTTTTTAATTTATATTGCAAAATATCAGAGAAATCATTTAGCTCTCTTATCCCATTGTTTTTTGCTACTTCTTCCATAAAAACTTGGTATGCTGAATGTGGCATAACCTTTTTTAATGTTTCATAATTTTTTTCCTTAGTAATTTTGCGGATGTTAGTTGCAGAAGTAATATTTTCAACTATTGTTTCTGAATCATAATTCACGAGAACCCTTTGCGTTAAGTGTGGTTTTATACTGCTATGAAGTTTTTTTAGAGATTTTAGATATTCTATACCTAAAATATTATTAGAAGAATTAATTATTTTATTAAAATTATCTGCAGATATATGATTGACAAACTGCTTTGTAAGTGCTATATTTCTTGATTTAGGATATGAGTTACCTTCACTTAATGCATTCTTTATATTTGTTTTAAAATCGTCTGATTCATTTATAAGTGTATCGGCTATTTCTGATAATAGATCAAGATTGTTAGTTTCAGCACCAAAACACAGATCAGTAATTATATTTATACTGTCTAGTATTTTTACCGTACTATATGAAAAAAACTCAGCACTACTAGAAGAAAAGGGAGTAGGTAGCTCTAATACAAGATCAACACCGCAAGATAAAGCCATCTTTGTTCGAGCAAATTTGTCTATACATGCAGGTTCACCACGTTGGGTGTAGTCCCCACTCATTATGGCTACGACATGATCGGCCCCTGTGATTTGCTTTGATTGTTGCAGATGGTATAAGTGTCCATTATGAAAAGGATTATACTCAACAATTATTCCAAGTACTTTCATTATTTTTTCTCCTTTTTTTATCTGAAAAATTTTACTTTACTTTTTGCCAAAATAATTATATAATATATATTAGTATATTATATAAAAAAATTCAAGGTTTTTACATAAAAAATAATTATAAACTGCTAACTAATATGAAAGGGGTTTTTTTGTATGTTTAACATGTGGGGTATTGACATTGGAATTGATTTAGGGACAGCGACTGTTTTAGTTTATGTAAAAGGGCAAGGTATAGTTTTACGTGAGCCATCTGTTGTTGCAAAAAACAAAGATACGGGGGAAGTTTTAGCAGTTGGTGAGGATGCAAGACAAATGATAGGTAGAACCCCTGGAAATATAGTAGCTATAAGACCTCTAAGAGAAGGAGTAATATCTGATTATGATTCAACAGAAAAGATGTTGAAGAGTTTTATTTTGAAGGTTATAGGAAAAAGAATGTTTATTAAACCTAGAATTGCAGTATGTATTCCTAGTGGAGTTACCGAAGTGGAAAAGAGAGCAGTAAAAGATGCTGCAAAACAAGCAGGTGCTAGAAAAGTTACTACTATAGAAGAACCAATAGCAGCAGCTATAGGTGCAGGTATTGACATAACAAAAGCGTGTGGAAGTATGGTAGTTGATATAGGTGGAGGTACTACGGATATTGCTGTCATTTCTCTAGGTGGTAACGTTGTTAGTTCATCTTTAAAGGTAGCTGGAGATAATTTTGATGAAGCAATAATAAAATACATGCGTAAAAAGTATAATCTTCTAATTGGTGAAAGAACTGCAGAAGAGCTGAAAATGAGCATAGGATGTGCTTATAAGAGGGACATAGAACAAGAAGTAACTCTGAGAGGTAGAAATCTTATTACAGGCTTGCCAAAAAGCATGTCAGTGACTTCTACAGAAATGTTAGAAGCATTACGTGAACCTGTTATTAGCATAGTAGAAGCAGTGCATGCAGTGTTAGAAAAAACTCCACCAGAGCTTGCCTCAGATATTTCAAATAGAGGAATAGTAATGACTGGTGGTGGAAGCTTGCTCTATGGATTAGATAAAATGATTGAGTTTAAAACAGGCATTTCTACAGTAATAGCAGATGATCCAACATCTTGTGTTGCTATAGGTACTGGAAAATATGTAGAAGTATGTGACTGGGACAGAGTTTGTTAAGTTGAAAATTGAAAGTGTAAAATTGAAAGTGTAGAAAACTTCTTCGCTATGAAGAAGTTTTTTCTTATCTAAACTAAAGTTTTAATTTATTATACCGATAAACTTTATAGAGTTATTAATAGTATAATATAAAAGTTTTTATAATTTTCAACTTTCAACTTTCAACTTTCAATTTTCAATTATACTTAGGGAGATGTTGTTAATGATACGTGGACTATATACTTCTGCAACAGGAATGGTTACTCAGTCAAAGTTGCTAGATACAATATCAAATAACTTAGCAAATGCGGATACAACTGCATTTAAAAAAGATACCTTGGTAGTAAGTTCTTTTAAAGATGAGCTTACAAAAAGGATTGGAAATAATGATAATAAAACTATAGGTGGCATGAAAATGGGAGTTTATGGTGATCAAACATATACAAACTTCATGCAAGGTTCTTTACGACAAACAGCCAATAAACTTGATTTTGCAATAAAGGGTGATGGATTTTTTACAGTAGAAAAGAAAGACGTAAATGGAAATAAATCTGAGTATTTAACAAGAAATGGCTCTTTTATGTTAAATGAAAATAAACAGTTAGTTTCTTCCGACGGAGATGCAGTTATAGATGATAATGGTGGATACATTTTTATACCAGATAGAGAGATTTATATTCTAGATAATGATGGAAAATTATTTTTTAATAATGAGAGAATAGCTAAACTTAAAGTAGTAAATATTGAAAATCCAGAAACATTAAGAAAATCAGGAAACTCTATGTTTGTAACTACAGAAGATACCAAGCTTAATGATTTTAATGGAGAAGTAATGCAAGGTTATACAGAAACATCAAATGTAAATATTATTAAGGAAATGGTCGATATGATTAATATAACAAGAAACTTTGAGACGAATCAAAAATTAGTTCAAATACATGACCAATTGTTATCAAAATCAGTAAACGAAATAGGGAAAGTGTAAAGGAGTGATGGAGTATGATGCGTTCATTATGGACAGCGGCTAGTGGTATGAAGGCTCAGCAGTTAAATATAGATGTTATTTCAAATAACTTGGCGAATGTAACAACAACAGGATATAAGAAATCACGTATGGAGTTTAAAGACTTATTTTATGAAACTCTCGAAAAGTCAAGAGGATCAGAAGAAAGTCAAAATCCAAGGCCAACTAGTTTACAGATAGGACATGGAGTTAGGGCGGCTGCTACTGTCAAAGATTTTACGATAGGGAACATAGAACAAACTGGTGATGTTTTCAACTTTGCTTTAGAAGGAGACGGATTCTTTGCAGTAAAATCATTTGGAGCAACTAGTAATGATGATGATGTTAACTCATACGTGTATACTAAAGATGGATCATTTAAAGTATCTGCAGATGCAGAGGGACTAAAGTATTTGACTACAGCTCAAGGGTATGTAATTATGAATGAAAATAATGAGCCTATATTACTTTCAGGAGAAAATGGCGAAATAGACACTAGTAAAATAACGGTAGATCAAAATGGTGCATTTTCATATATAGATTCTACAAGTCAAAAAGTAGAATTAAATCAAAGGTTAAAAGTAGTACAGTTTTATAATCCAAATGGGCTTGAAAGTATAGGAGACAACTTATATAAGAGAACTGCTGCATCAGGAAAAGAAGTTTCTGAAGAAGAAGTTCCATCTTATAAAAAGAGTAAAGTACTTCAAGGATATCTGGAACGTTCTAATGTACAAATAGTTGAAGAAATGGTAAATATGATAGTTGCTCAAAGAGCATATGAAATAAATTCAAAATCAATACAAGCATCTGATGAAATGATGCAACAAGCAAATCAGCTTAGAAGGTAGAAACGTGGTTGGTGGATAGTGGCTAGTGATTAGTAAAAAATTCAAGTTTATGCTTGAATTTTTTGAGTTTATGGAGTAAAATGTGAGATAGAGGTGGTGTTTTTATGGAATATTTAGTTATTGGCGTATTTATCGGTTTTTTACTTGGGATGCTACTCATGTATGTTTTAGTTTATAATAAAAAGTACAGGTTAGAAAAAGAGTTAGTAAAAATTCAATTTGAGTTACAAATTGCAGAAGACAAACAATCTAAAATAGATCAAATAGAAAAGAATTTTGGTGAAGCATTTAAAAATCTTGCAAATGATATTTTAGATACAAAAATGACACAAATGTACAAAATAAATGAAAGTGAATTAATAAATGTTATAAAACCACTAGAAAAAGATTTGAAGGATTTTAAAGATAAAGTTGACATAACTCACAAAGATAGTATTGAGAAAAATGCATCTTTAATAGAAAAAATATTAAATTTAGAGAAAGTGGGATTAAACATTTCAGAAGAGGCGAATAAACTAACAAAAGCTTTAAAATCAGAAAGTAAAACTCAAGGCACATGGGGAGAACTTATATTAGAAAAGATATTAGAACAATCAGGGCTTAGAAGAGGTATAGAATATCTAGCACAAGGGGTAGGAATAGACATAAGAGATGAAGAAAATTATAAGCTTAAGCCAGATTTTATAATATTATTACCTGAGGATAAGCATATAATAATCGACTCAAAGGTTTCGATAAAATACTATGAGGAATATACAAATGCAGAAACCAAAGAAATACAAAATCAAATGTTAAAGGGTCTACTCACATCAATAAAAAATCATATAACCAATCTAGAATCAAAGCATTACGATAGAAGAGAGGGAATAAACTCACCAGACTTTGTTTTTATGTTCCTTCCTATTGATAATATTCTTAGTATAATTTCGAATGAAGAAAGTGATATATTAAAGTATTCTTGGAATAAAAAGATAGGCATAGTAACACCAATGACTCTTATGTATACATTGTGGCTTATAAGCTATATATGGAAACAAGATAATCAATCAAAAAACGTAATGGATATAGCAAAAAAAAGTGGTGAAATGTATGATAAATTTGCTATGTTTTTAGATACTTTATTTGACATGGGAAGACAAATTGAAAAAGCAAAAGAGTCATATGATAAAGCTGTTAACCAACTTTCAAACGGAAAAGGTAATTTGATGAAAAGAGCAGAAGAAATAAAAAACCTAGGTGCTAACAGCAAAAAAAATATAGAAGGTTAATGTGGTAGTAGACATTCTTCAAAGACTATTATAATGGATAACTGAAAGGATTGATAAAATGTATAAATTATTAAAAGAAGATGGACTCGCTAAATCAAGTGAGTTTGAAACGATACATGGAGTTATAAAAACACCAGTGTTTATGAATGTAGGTACGCAAGCTGCAATAAAAGGAGCAGTATCGACAGAAGATTTAAAAGCTATAAAATGTCAAGTAGAGTTATCAAATACATATCATTTACATGTTAGACCGGGTGATGATTTGATTAATGAGTTAGGAGGTTTACATAAGTTTATGGTATGGGACAGACCTATACTCACTGATTCAGGTGGATTTCAGGTATTCTCTCTTGCTGGACTTAGAAAGATAAAAGAAGAAGGTGTATACTTTTCTTCACATATAGATGGTAAGAAAATATTTATGGGACCAGAGGAAAGTATGCAAATTCAATCTAATCTTGCATCTACAATTGCCATGGCATTTGACGAGTGTCCACCTAGCAAAGAAGATACAGCTTATATAAAAGACTCGGTTGATAGGACTACACGTTGGTTACAAAGGTGTAAAGTAAAAATGAAAAAACTAAACAGTCATGATAATACAATTAATAAAAAACAAATGCTGTTTGGTATAAATCAAGGAGGAATATTAAACGATATTCGAATAGAGCATGCAAAGGTGATATCGGAACTTGATTTAGATGGTTATGCTGTTGGAGGACTTGCTGTTGGTGAATCACACGAGGAAATGTATAGTGTACTTGATGCTGTTGTACCACACTTGCCTAGAAATAAACCAACATATCTAATGGGGGTAGGAACACCAGAGAATATACTAGAAGCAGTTGATAGAGGTGTAGATTTCTTTGACTGCGTACTCCCTGCTAGAAACGGAAGACATGGGAATGTGTATACTACTTATGGGAAATTAAATATGTTTAACGAAAAATTTAAACTAGATAGTAAACCAATTGACGAAAGTTGTGATTGTCCTACATGTAATACTTATAGTAAAGCTTATATACGACATTTACTAAAAGCAAAAGAAATGTTGGGTATGAGATTATGTGTAATTCATAATCTGTATTTTTACAATACCCTTATGGAAGGTATACGTCAGGCAATCTTGACTGGTGAATATAAAAAATTTAAAAAAGAAATGTTAGAGAAAATGATGGGATGTAGACACTAAAGGTCTAAATATACGCTCGCTAATTTCCATATAAAGGTTGTATTAGTTAATATAGGATATAAAAACTTTAAGGGTGAAATACAAAAATTTTACGCTTGAAGTTTTTGTATTTTTATTAGAAAAACAGTTGAAAAAACTTAGTTAAATTGGTATAATAAATTATTAAATATAAAAGTTAATACCATTCTTTTAAATATTATTAATATAATAATTAGGATGGATTTTGAAAGTACAAAATATAATATTGGAGGTGAAACAAATAAAAATAAGGAGATGTTTACATACGTAGTTATTACTATATGTGATGAGTCACATAAATAATGATATACGAATGAGTGATTACTAAACTTTTCATAGGTGTGAATTTTCAATAAAAAAGCATATTAAATGGATATACATTAGTATGATTATATTTTAAGGAGGGTTTTAAATGATAGGAAATAAAGCAAAGAAAATAATTAAAATGTTAGTGTATATAGGAATAGCGTGTATTGCTATAAATTTTGAAACTGTTGGTATAGCAAAAGCAGAGGCATTCAATATAGTAATACCAGCAAAAAATACAGTAGTACCATTACCACAGGTAACAAATATATGGGGAGATAGTGGTAATCTTGATTCGGCACGAGGGTATGTAGTATTACATTGGACACCAGTAAGCGAAGCCACTGGATATAAAGTACATGTGTATGATGGTTACCAATATAGAGGTTTTGATGTAGGAAACGTAACAAAATGGGATAGTAGAGTTGCCAAAATATATCCACCAGAGAGTACGCTAACCTCAAAAGGCAGTGATAGTGCTACGGAAGACTTGTTTTTACATGGAAAAGTAGGATTAGACCTTATGAATTCACCAGCAAATCTTTATAAGGCTACTCAAGGTTTAGAATATAACTCGAAAACAAACTATATGTTTAGAGTGACAAGCTATAGAAAAAGTGAGGAATCAGCTATAGATTTTAACGCAGGGTATATAGCACAGTTGATAAAGACACCTAATGATACAACAGAAGTAGTAACACCAACACCAACAACTAATGAAGCTGAGAAGCTTACAGCAGAAATTGTATCTACCTTGGCAGCAGATTTAGGCAGTGTAACGATAAAATGTTCAGGTATTGGAGGAAAAGGTGAAGTAACAGAAATAAGAAAACCAGACGGAACAATATGGAAAGGGAACAACCTGGAATACACAGTATATGATAATGGGGAATATTACTTCACTATAGTAGATAATATAGGACGTGAGACAATTGCAATAGCAAAGGTAGCAGGAATACAAGTAAAACCATTAATAGTAGCATTAAATATAAATAACAAGACAACAGCAAACCTGAATTTTTCTAGGAACGATGCGATAGCAAGGTACACGAACTTTGGATATAATTGGGATATAGAACCTACAGTAATGAGTGAACAAGTAAAAGATGGGAAAGCAAATATATTGGTAACATTTGTGGGTACAAAGAAGCTACACATTAAATTCAAAAATGCAGAAGGGAAAATAAAGTATGAAATTTTTGAAATAACAATAACTGAGGGCACAAATGGACAAACAAGTGTATCAACTAAACGATTATAAAATATACTTAAAAGGGAGAGTGAATGTAAAGTGAATAAAAAATATATAATAGCTATAATTATAATAGTACTAACAATAATATCAAATAATACATATATAAAGGTTGTAATGGCAGAAGAAAGTATGGATATAGAAACTTTAAAGGTAGAGGCGAAGAAAAAGTTTTCAGATGTAAAGGAAGACTCATGGTTTTTAAAGAATGTAGCAGTATTGATAGGCAAAAAGATAGTAAATGGATATGATGACGGAACATTTAAGCCAAATGCACAAGTAACAAAATCACAATTTATAAAAATGGTAGTAACATCGTTAGGAAATGTAGATTTAATGCCAGCGGAAGACTACTGGGCTAGAACATACATACAAAAGGCTCAAGACTTAGAGCTATTAAACGAAGCAGATGAAAAAACAAAAGAAAACTATGAATCATTTATGTCAAGAGAAGATATGGCAGTAATAATCTCAAAAGCAATACAAAATGAGGGCTCTGATGTAAATTCACAAACATATGAAAGTAGTATAAAAGACTATGAAAGTCTAGATGAACAACATAGGGAATACATACTTGAAGCATACTCAAAAGGGATTCTAACAGGATATAGCGATGGAGAGTTCAAACCAAAGAATGGTCTAACTAGGGCGGAAGCAGCCACAGTAATATTGAGAATGATAGACAAAAACGAGAGAGTAGCAGTAAAAAAGTAAAAAACTGAACAACGAGGTGAAAAAATGAGAAATTTATTTAGTAGAATAATAGCTTCTTTATTGATAATATTAATGTTAATAAACGTGATGCTACCAGTATCTGCATATGTAGTAGACCCTGGAACTAGTGGAACACCAACAAATCCGGTAATTGTAAATGGTGGTATAACAAAAACAGTACTGGAGCTTTGGTTTATGCCAAATAGTAATACGGAAGAAAGATATAAGCTACAGGAAGAGGAATTTATATCTGGAAATAATAGGTTTCAAGCTTATATGAATACTGATTTAAGTGATGCTTACTGGCAGTTTCCTACAAGTCAAAGTGTTAAAGATAGAATTCAACAAAGATATGGTGTAGATATTAAAATAACAAAAGATTATTTATGGTATACAAGATCCCTTATTACCTATAACTTTGGTAATAAGACATTAGATATATATAGACTAGGAAAGGCGGAGAACCTAAAAAGTGCAGATTATAGATGGTTGGAAAACAATTATCTAGTGACCAAAAACCCACCTGGACCTAGTGATTATATATTAGGACCTAGTTATATACCTGAAATTACAAGTGTAAATTACTGGAACGCTTCAACTCAGTACTGCACAAATGGAAAGTCACAAGCAAGTCAAGGTGATACACCACTTGAGATAGAAGATAATGCTATGGATGCATTTCTTAAAATAATAGCAGAAGGAAAGATGGTTGAACCTAATGTGCCAATTACATTAAGTATACCGGTGACTCTTGAGGCATCAGCTACTGCAACTATAGGAGGTACAGCCGCCGCAATTACTAATTATAGTTTTACTGGAGGTGTATCTGGAAATGCGCCAGCACCTACCTATGCACCGGCGACTAGTGGAGTTGTAGCGGCTCCAGCAAATGGCTCACCAAAAACATTTTCGAGTACAATTACAATTACAATTCCCGCTATGGCTCCTGGAGAAACGAGATGTTATACTATTTCAGGATCAGTAATAGCAAACTCGGCAGCGTTAAATGCTATTGAGTCTGGTTTAGGGACTGTAACAGCTACGGCTTCAAAGATAATAGAAATAACAGCAAAAACATATCCACCGCAAAATGGAATTGAGTTTATACCAGCAAACTCATTTTTGGTAGCACTTCCTGGTCACGAAGGATGGACAAACCTAGATGATGTATTGGTTCAATATAAATCGGATGCAGATGTTAGGGAACCAGATGTAGGAAATAATACAGGTAACTCATCTTTAACATATAAATGGGACTGGACAGAAGTAATAAAAGAATGGACTTATGGGGACGATTATCAAAACCCAAATAGAGGTTATTCTTCTGGAGCTGCTGCTAAAGCAGAAGAATCAGCAGGGACCTATCCAACACTAACACTTGCTGAATATCCAACATATCCAGGGGTAGACGCGACAGCGGAACAATGGGCAGCATATTATGATGCATGTGATAATGTAACTGAAATCAATGAAGATAGAACAACTGCTTACAACAATGCAGTTGATGCATGGAACACTAGATATGATAATTATTATGCTACATATAGTGCTCAGAAGACTAATAGATCATATGCTGAAACAGATTCAGATTCAATAAGTGGAACATTTAGTGGATATTGGGATCTGATAAAGATAAATGTGGCAGGTGCAGTAATTGAGGCAATAGATTCTGGGGAAAGTGTTGATTTGCCAGATGGTAAAGCGTTAGCACTGACTGCAACATCAGGAGCCTGGGATGAACATAAGTGGTGGAACGCATCACAACCACCAGTACCTACAACAGATCCTTGGCCAACTCCACCGGGGGTAGCCACTGTAGGAGTTTTACAAAGTGTAACAGGAAAAAGTGAGGGTTGGGTAGATAGAGTTATAACAGAATTAGTACCAAGTATTGTAAAGGGTGCTTTCAGTGGATGGGCTAGCATTTATAACATAGACACAGTGGTGCCAATACCTACAATAGGTTCTACAAAAACACAAAACAAATGGTATGGTGGTCCAACTAATAGAACGATACCTGTAACAGTAACAGCAAGAGATGATAGGTCAGGTATTTTTGAGGGTATTGTAAATGATACCGTAGGGGGGAATACACCGGGAAATCCATCGTATTTTACCAAAGCATTAGAGGATACAAGTGTGCAAACGCTAGAGATAATATTAACAGCAACAGGAATACACGATATAACAAATAGATTGCAAGATTTTGCAACTAATACAGCTAGTGCAACTGCAAGATATGGACTTGATAACGATAAACCACAAATGACAGTAACACCTGAATCAAAAGAATGGACTGATGATGCCTACGATATATCGATGTTATTTACTGATAACCATTCGGGGTTGAGCACATGGGGATATACTCTAGTCAATACCGCACTTGGGCTTGTAAACTGTACATATCCAGCAGCTCCAGGATTAACTTATAATGGTAATTCAGGTAAAACTGGACAAGGAACAGTAACAATAGGAAGTGAAACAAAAACCAATTCACGAACAATAACTATAAATCGTGATGGAATCTATACTTTAACAGAAGATAATATGGTAGATGTAGTAGGAAACGTACAAATAGGAGGATTATTTGGTTTTTATAAATATGATAATACAAATCCAACTGCAGATGTAATAGGAGGACCAACAATTCCTAGCCCTACTGGGGGTCCATTCTTACCAAATTTTTGGTATGGTGGAATAATTAATCCTACTATGACCATAATAGGACAAGCAAGTGATAACCTGTCGGGAATATCTACAGGAACATTTAGAAATACATTAAGTATAAATGGAGGAGCAACATTTAATGCAGAGCAGCAAGCAGCAGACTTTGATCCATATTATGAAGATCACACAACTGTTCAGGAAAGATCCTTAATATTTGAAACTACAGGGCAACGAAAGGGAATTGTAAATCTGACAGACTTTGCAACAAATACTGCAACAAGGACAGTAGGAAACTTTGGATTAGACGTTACTAAACCAGTATTGGGAGTATCACCAGCACCAGTACCTGCTGTTGCACCCCAAATGGGTTGGACTAATATTCCTTACTCATTATTACTAACATGCACTGATGCAGATTCTGGATTGGACACATGGGGATATAATCTAGTCAATACTGCGGTCTGGCTTGGCGAAGATCGTTTTTCTAGAACCGCATCATATGATCTTGATAGAAATACTGTTGCTAAAAATAATGGACAAGGAACACAACCTATAAATAATGGTGAAAGGAGAAATGGGTCGGAAACTTTAGTTATAAATGAAGACGGAATTTATAACATAACACAAAATGATACAACAGATGTAGTAGGTAATCAACAACCTGGAAATATATATGGGCTTTACAAATATGACGAAACAAGTCCAGTAGCAGATATAATAGGAGGACCAACAAATCCTAGCCCTCATAGCCCGTTTATACCAGGGTTTTGGTATGGAGGAACAACTAACCCTGAGATGACTGTAATAGGACAAGCAAGCGATATGTTGTCAGGGGTATTCAGTGGAACATTCAATAATACAGTAAGTACAAATGGAGGGATATCATTTAGCGCAGAGCAATCATTACCATTTGATCAATTGTTTGAAGACCATACAACTGTGCAAGAAAAAATCCTTACATTTGTGACTACGGGAATACGAAATACATATATTAGTAACTTAAGGGATTTTGCAACTAATCAGACAACATTTGGACCAGAAAAATATGCACTAGACGTTACTAAACCAATAATAGGGGTGTCACCACTACCAGCACCAGATGCTGGGCCAACTAGAGGTTGGACTAATTTGCCTATCCCAATACACTTAACATTTATTGACAATGATTCTGGACTGGACATATGGGGATACGCTTTAGACAATACTGCCACTTGGCTTCAAGATTACTTTTCAGGAAGTTTTCGTTTAGGAGATCATGGTAAAGGTGGTATTGCACATAATAATGGACAAGGAACAGAAGCAATAGGCGATGAAATAAAAGATGAATCAGAAACAATAAATATAGTGAATGACGGAATGTATATTTTAACACAAAATAATACAATAGATGTAGTAGGTAACGAACAGCCAGGAAACACATATCAGCTTTATAAACATGATCATACAAGTCCAGTGGCAGATATAGTAGGAGGACCAACAAATCCTAGCCCTAATGGAGGTCCGTTCTTACCAGGGTTTTGGTATGGAGGAACAATTAATCCTACTATGACTATAATAGGACAAGCAAGCGATATGTTGTCAGGGGTATTTGGTGGAACGTTCTCGAATACAGTAAGTATAAATGGAGGAATAACATTTAATGCAGATCAATCCATACCATTTGATAGCTTATTTGAAGACCATACAACTGTGCAGGAAAAACCTTTAACATTTACAACTACAGGAATACGAAATACGGTTATTAATAATTTAAGTGATTTTGCAACTAATCAGATAGCATTTGGACCAGAGCAATATGCATTAGATGTTACTTTACCAATAATAGGAGTATCACCACTACCGGCACCAGATGCTGGACCAACTAGAGGTTGGACTAATCTGCCTATTCCGATAAACCTAACAGTAATTGACAATGATTCAGGACTGGATATATGGGGATACACTCTAGATAATACTGCTACCTGGCTTCAAGATTACTATTCAGGAAGCTTCCGTTTAGGAGATCATGGTAGAGGTGGTATTGCAAAAAATAATGGTCAAGGAACAGAAGCTATAGGTGATGAAATTAAAGATGAATCAGAAACAATAACTATAGTGAACGACGGAATGTATATTTTAACACAGAATGATACAATAGATGTAGTAGGACTGGAACAACCAGGAAACACATATCAACTTTACAAACATGATCATACAAAACCAGTGGCAAACATAATAGGAGGACCATCAAATCCTAGTAACGAGCCATTTATACCAGGATTTTGGTATGGAGGAGTAGTAAATCCTACGATGACCATAATAGGACAAGCAAGTGATGAATTGTCTGGAGTACATCATGGAACATTTTATGATAGAATGAGCACAGATGGAGGAACAACATTTAATACAGATCAAACAATAGACTTTCTTTCATTATTTGAAGACCATCTAACTGTGCAAAATCGGACTCTATTATTTGATACTACAGCAATACGAAGAGGGTTTATAGACCTAGCAGATTTTGCAACCAATACTACTACATTAATATTAGGAGACTTTGGATTGGACGTTGATAAGCCAATTATAACAATTACACCAGATCCAAATCCCGAAGCGCCAGACCCATTAGCTGGACCATCGAATGGTTGGATGCACAATGTGACATTAACAATAGACTTAACTGATAAAGACTCTGGATTATATGAAACGAAGTATGATTTGAGAAATGTATCAAATGTATATTTTGGAATGGATGAAAGAACTTATCAAAAAACACACGAGACCTTAACAGGACAAGGAGTAGTAGCAATAGGAAGTGAAACAAAAACAGATATACAAACCTTACCTATGGTAAATGACGGAATATTTACATTGGATAGTAGTGCACTTGATAATGTAGGAAATGAAGACAATAAATCAAAAGGAAGGTATAAAATTGATAATACGCACCCAGCAATGAAATTGACATTTAATAATGCATTATTTAAAAATAACAGAATAGAATACATGTGCGATTTTCAAGATGGTGAGCTTCCAAACACTGCTACATTACAATTAAGTGATAATATATCAGGAGTAATGTCGTTTGAATATGCTGTGACAAACTCAACTGCAGCACCGACACTTGCAGATTGGGTAAATATAGGAACAACAACAACAGAAGATGTGGTACCACAACAAGTAGTAGAACGTACTATAGACTTACAGAAAGGAGTTACAAACTGGAAAGACTTAGTAGATGGAAAAATGTATCTTCATGTTAGGCTATTAGACAGAGCTGGGAATGAAATATCATTAGCTGGAAATACAGCTCCAACACCCGCAGGACTAATAGATGCATCAGGAACGAATCCAATTATAGATTTAACAGCTGAAGAAAAAGGAATAATTAATAGGTTATATAGTTGTGTACCAATATTTATTAATAAAGTAGGGAATAACGATCCATCAAGTGTATCTGGTTTGAAAATAGTAAAAATACTAGATCCAACGTGGAAAAACGTAGTAGGTGAAAACAAATTATTATATACTGATGCTATGGCTGTATATAACAGTAATATACCTAGTAAAATAAAACAAGGATATGCAGTAAATTTTGAACTAGACACAACAGGGTTTGGAACAAACATATCTGATTATGTAGACGTAAAAGTACATCAATTCGTAAAGGTACCTATATCAGCGACGTATCCATCAGGATATGGGGAAGTAGACATATATGTGCCACAAAACAAATACGGTAGTCAATATGTAAAAATATTAGATACAGATAAGCTGAAGGACATATCACTGATAAAAACAGGAGTGGTAAAAACAGATTCAGATTTCTTAAAGGTAAGGGATATAGATAATGAAAGGTACACATGGATGTACTCATACTATATAAGACCAGATGCAAAATTTATATTAAAACCAGCAGTTGGAAATAACCCAGCAATATTAGACTCAGCAATAGCAAGTCAAGCAAGTAAATTCATAAACCCAATAATAAACTCAGAATTGCTAATTGTTATGGATATACTGGCTGAAAAACAATATGGTGTTACATTACCATATACAGAAAAAGAAGACCAATGGGGAACAGGTCCTAATACAACAAGTTATGGTAATAAAAAATCAACTGGAACAAACTTGATAGTAGATTTTAATAGCGATGGAGTAGTTACTCCAACCGAAGGTGATCCAAACCATGGAGAAGTATTCTGGTATGACATCTTAAATACAGCATTAGATGATATTCAAGGACAAACAGAGTGGAGTGGAAACTGATACTATTAAAAAGTAAGGTAGCTAGGCATTTGCCTAGTTATTTTACTTTTTGTTCATAAAAGATATTTGACTTTTTTAGTACTTAATGGTATTATAATGTCAAATAGATTTAACTAAAGGAGCAGTTATATATTTATGATAAAAGAATATAATACAATCAAAAATGAAATAAGTGCTCGGATAGAGGAAAAAAAGTCTGTATTTATAGCAAATATCAAGGGTGTTTCGTGTGAAGAAGAAGCTAAAGAATTTATAAGTGAGATTTCCAAAAAACATAATGATGCTCGTCATAATGTTCCCGTCTATAGAGTATTGCATGAACATAAGATAGTAGAAAGCTTTAGTGATAATGGCGAGCCAAAAGGAAGTGCAGGTATGCCTATACTCGATATACTTAGGGGTAGAAATATTGTAAATATATGTGTAGTAGTTACTAGATATTTTGGTGGTACCTTACTCGGCACTGGGGGACTGCTAAGAGCATACAGTGATGTCACTCGTGAGGTTATTACACAATGCGAGCTGATAAATAAGAAGGTATATGATAAATATCAACTAAGTTGTGAGTACAGTGATTTAGAAAAAATCAAGTATAAATTTTCACAAAGCAATATAAAATACGAAAACATAGTTTATACTGATAAAATAAATATGGATGTTTTTTTAGGTACAAATGATTCTGCACAAAACATATCAAAAATACTTAATGAAGAAATTAATAATAATTTTGAGCTTAATATAAGTGATAAAAAAATATATAAATAGGAGGCGTGTAAGATATGTCAGGACATTCAAAATGGGCAAACACAAAACATAGAAAGGCTGGACAAGATGCACTGAGGGGTAAAATATTTACAAAATTAGGTAAGGAAATAGCTGTAGCCGTAAAAGAAGGTGGAGCGGACTCTAATACAAATAGAAAGCTAAAAGATATTATTGTAAAAGCAAGAGCCAACAATATGCCTAATGATGGGATAGATAGGGCCATAAAAAAGGCAGCAGGAGATAAAGATGCAGTAAATTATGAAACTATAATATACGAAGGCTACGGCCCAAATGGAATAGCTGTTATGGTAGAAACATTAACAGATAATAAAAACCGTACCGCAGCAAATGTACGAAGTGCATTTACAAAAGGAAAAGGCAACATGGGAACTACAGGATGCGTATCTTTTATGTTCGATGAAAAAGGTCAGATTCTTATTGAAAAAGATGATGAAATGAACGATGACGACGTTATGATGCTCGCACTTGAGGCTGGGGCAGAAGATTTTTATGCAGATGAAGAAGGCTACGAAATAATAACAAGCACAGATGATTTCTCAGATGTATGTACAAAACTAGAAGAACATAAGTTTACATTTGCCTCAGCCGAAGTGAAAATGATACCACAGACAACTAATAAGCTAGATGAAGAAAATGCAAAATGGATGCAAAAGATGATAGATTTACTTGATGATGATGATGACGTACAGAATGTATGGCATAACTGGGATGAGGAGTAGGAATAGCATTTGAACGATATCAAGGATGGCTGTATCTAAGCATAGGGGGTAGAAGGAGGAGTGAAAGAAAATTGGTATGATCAAAAAGAATTTGTAGAGCAAAGAGAAATGATCGAAAGAGAACGCAAAAGTCTACAAAGCAATGTTAATCCATGGCGAATTAGTATAGCACTTTTGTTAGCGATATCCTTCTTGATGATAGAGTTGCTTTGGGGGACAGGAGGCATTGGTTGTATTCAGTCGGCGGCTGTATATGTGACGGTAGTTTTGCTATCACATGTATGGAAGGCAATTGCGATTTTTTTAAAAACGCGTGATACTTTCCTCGTATCATCCATCGTTTCAACATCGGCTTTTGTCCTTGTTGTTTATCCAAAGATAGGTTTCATTGAGACAAGAGTAAGCATCTTTTCAATAGCACTTTTTCTGTCTGCTGCTCTTGGATTACCGATTGTGAGTCACTTGTATCAATGGCTTAGGAAGAGTTACCAAGAAAAATATCAGAAATGCAATCAAACCTATCAAGAAAATGTTCTGCGTCCATACTACGAAGCGTGGTTGCAAAAAGTAGATAAGACATTGAAATTAAGGTACTTAGGAAAAATTAATTTTTCACCGCTAAAACTTCTTCAAAGTGATCTGTATTTCCGCAAAGGAAAGTTAACAAAATCGCAATTTGGAGATGCTGCCATCTTGTACGAAGCAATTGGCACATTTGCAGACGGTGCAAAGATTCTTGCTTCGGACATACATATCAATCAAATTCTAATGAAAAATCAATCAAAAAAGATATTTTTCATTCAAATGGAATTCAACAAAACTGCAAATAGTAAAACTTTAATATTACCAAAAGGCACATGGATGAATGTTAGCGAATATCAGAAGATAGAGACTGAAAGCATCGAATTTGCAAAAAAATTTGATGTATATTCTACTAGTCAAGTAGATGCAAGATACGTATTATCTGTAAGCTTTATGGAACGAATTTTGGACTATAACAATCGACATCACCAAAAAATACGTATGTCGATTGTTAATCAGACGTTTTATATGGCGATTGAATCAAAAGAAAGCATATTCTTTTCAAATCTAGACCAAACAGTTGATCAAATAAAAAAAATGGAATATTTATATGAGGCTTTTGCACAGGCATTTGCAATACGCGATGAGCTCAATCTGATTTATAGTATATGGAGTACAACAAAAAAGGTAGATTCCTATAAAGAGTATGAACGCCTTGTTACATCTGAAGATGTTGGGCGAGCAGTGCTTAAGACGAGAGATGATTTTATCGAGTTTATTAAAAAGATTATAATAATTGGATTCTGTGGTATTCTAATTTCACTTGGAGTATTTGCATTGTTAAATCTAGCAAGTGGCAACGGAAGTTACTTTTGGCTTTTTGCCTTTATCGGAATGCTATTATATGGAATGTATTATCGAATGAAAAAGACAAAACTTTGACACGTGGTATGTTGGCAGATTTGACTAAAACTAGGATGTGCAGAATGTGTGGCATAACTGGGATAAGGAGTAATTAATGTTCGCAATAACAAGGAGTGGAAAAATTGATAAACGAATTTTATAACAGAATTGGATTTGAAGGAGATTTATCTGAGATTTCCATTAAGATATGTGATGAGTATAATATTGGTTTGTTTTTATCAAATAAATTGATAGAAGTTGGAGCAGAAGATTTTTCTTATGCACTAACAACATCTACAGACAGGTATTTGGTCAAGATATTTGAAAGACATAAAAACATTACTTTTTGTGATAATTATATAAAAATAATTTTGAGAGCTATTAAACATGGTATACACACACCAATGATATATGAACATAAAGGTGGGTATATATATGATTTGAAAATAAAAAACAAGCATTTTCATGTATCTTTATTTAAATTTGTAGATGGTAAAGATCTCTACAGTTTGCATGAAGAACCAACGGAAGAACAGGTAAAAGTTATAACAAAACAGCTTTGTAGTATTAATAAAATAAAATGCAATGAACCTCAATTGTTTTATGATTGGTATTTTGCAATAAATTTTTGTAATGAATTTGAGAAAAAAAGTAAATGGACAAAAAATGAAGATTACAATTTAATACTACCTATATATGAAGAATTTAAGAAAGTTGATATCGAAAAGTTACCTAAATGTTATTCTCATAGTGATTTAATTAAAACAAATATTATGAAAGATAACTCAAATAATATATGGATTATTGATTGGTCTGGATCGGGTTTCATTCCAAGAATTGCAGATATCGGAAACGTTATATCATCTATATGTTTTTGCCCAGATAATGATTCAAAATCTAAGTTATTAGAAAAGGTTTTTTTAGAAGAATATACAAAAGAGATACCCTTAACCAAAGAGGAAATCGACTTATTACATTTGTATGCTAAAGTAATTCATGCAATGGGAATTTTAGCAGCGAATTATGAGATGTATGCTGAAAATATAGAAAACGAAGAAAATAGATTTTGGCTATCGTATGATCGAAAAGGATTAGAATATAGAAATAAAATTGTCTGACCTATTAAGCTAAAGGAAGGGTTGAAATGTTGAATAATATATCAAAGAAAAATTTATATACTACTTTACTTATGATTTCCCTACCTGTGTTTTTTGGTGAATTATTTCAAATATTATACGGTTTTATTAATTCAATATGGGTATCTAAAATAATGGGAGAATCATATCTTGATGTACTAGCAATATTACAACCTATTATACTAGTAGCATTAGGAGTTGTAAGTGCTATAACAAGTGCAGTTGCTTTAAAGTTAGGAAACTACATAGGTGAAAATAATGACGATAAAGTAAATATTTTAATTAAAAGTTCTTATAGAATGACCTTTTATATTTGTTTAATATTAGGTATAGTTGTTGCTTTGTTATCTTATATATTTATTAATCTTTTAAATATAGATTCTAATTTGGCAAAACAGGCATTTGGTTATATGTTTGTATTTATACTTGGGTTACCTATTTGTTTTTTAATTGCTCTTATTAGTAAGTTTTATCAATCAATTGGTAAAACAAAAGTTTTATTAATTGTATCAGTGTTTGGAAATGTACTGAATGCATTATTTGTCCCTATATTAATAAATGGAAACTCATTTCTTCCAAGACTCGGTTTGTCAGGGGCAGCCCTAAGTACATTAATATCTCAACTCATAATTTTAGTGGTGTTATATTATTATACATATAGAACGAATAATAGATTTTGCTTTAGTTTTAAAATTGAAAAGGATACTACTAATAAAGAAATTTATAGTATATCTAAACTTGGGTTGCCTCTTGTAGGGGTTGAATTTATATATGCTTTTATGTATTTTATAATAATAGCAATACTTGAGAAATCAGGATATGTGACAGAATATTACATTTTTACTAATGTGGATACTTTTTTAAGTTTAATACCAGAAGTTATTTTAATAACATTGCCAATCATATTATGTCAATTAAATGGTGCTAATATGAAAGATGAGATGGTGGTCTTTTCAAAAAATGTATTAGTTTATTTAATCATCTTATATATTTTTATAATAGCAATACCTGTAATTGTTTTTTCACAGAATATTGTGGGCATGTATACAGATAACAAATCATTAATTGAGGATGTAAGTTTCCTAATATCTATATCCCAGATATGTCAGGTGTTTTACTTGATTTCTATTGTAATATCCTCTTATTTAGAATCACTGGGAGATACAAAAAAACTATTTATCGCTAATTTTATGGGAGTTTTAATGTTGAGGCCAATATGTATTTTTTTGTTTACATTATCATATGGAGTAGTAGGAATATTTCTAGCTAGTTTATGTAGTAATTTTGTTAAAATGAGTATATTGATACTGTATTATTATAATAAGAGACATACTGAAAAACCATATGAATTAGGAACAATTATAGAGTAGATTTACTCGATGATGATGATGGTGTACAGAAAGAATGTATGGCACAACTGGGATGAGGAGTAGGAATAGCATTTGAACGATATAAGATGGCTGTATCCTAAGCATAGGGGGTAGAAGGAGAAGTGAAAGAAAATTGGTATGATCAAAAAGAATTTGTAGAGCAAAGAGAAATGATCGAAGGAGAACGCAAAAGTCTACAAAGCAATGTTAATCCATTGCGAATTAGCATAATACTTTTGTTAGCGATATCCTTCTTGATGATAGAATTGCTTTGGGGGACAGGAGGCATTGGTTGTATTCAGTCGGCGGCTGTATATGTGACGGTAGTTTTGCTATCACATGTATGGAAGGCAATTGCGATTTTTTTAAAAACGCGTGATACTTTCCTTGTAGCATCTATCGTTTCAACATCGGCTTTTGTCCTTGTTGATTATCCAAAGATAGGTTTCATTGAGACAAGAGAAAACATCTTTTCAATAGCACTTTTTATGTCTGCTGCTCTTGGATTACCGATTGTGAGTCACTTGTATCAATGGCTTAGGAAGAGTTACCAAGAAAAATATCAGAAATGCAATCAAACTTATCAAGAAAATGTTCTGCGTCCATACTACGAAGCGTGGTTGCAAAAAGTAGATAAGACATTGAAATTAAGGTACTTAGGAAGAATTAATTTTTCACCGCTAAAACTTCTTCAAAGTGATCTGTATTTCCGCAAAGGAAAGTTAACAAAATCGCAATTTGGAGATGCTGCCATCTTGTACGAAGCAATTGGCACATTTGCAGACGGTGCAAAGATTCTTGCTTCGGACATACATATCAATCAAATTCTAATGAAAAATCAATCAAAAAAGATATTTTTCATTCAAATGGAATTCAACAAAACTGCAAATAGTAAAACTTTAATATTACCAAAAGGCACATGGATGAATGTTAGCGAATATCAGAAGATAGAGACTGAAAGCATCGAATTTGCAAAAAAATTTGATGTATATTCTACTAGTCAAGTAGATGCAAGATACGTATTATCTGTAAGCTTTATGGAACGAATTTTGGACTATAACAATCGACATCACCAAAAAATACGTATGTCGATTGTTAATCAGACGTTTTATATGGCGATTGAATCAAAAGAAAGCATATTCTTTTCAAATCTAGACCAAACAGTTGATCAAATAAAAAAAATGGAATATTTATATGAGGCTTTTGCACAGGCATTTGCAATACGCGATGAGCTCAATCTGATTTATAGTATATGGAGTACAACAAAAAAGGTAGATTCCTATAAAGAGTATGAACGCCTTGTTACATCTGAAGATGTTGGGCGAGCAGTGCTTAAGACGAGAGATGATTTTATCGAGTTTATTAAAAAGATTATAATAATTGGATTCTGTGGTATTCTAATTTCACTTGGAGTATTTGCATTGTTAAATCTAGCAAGTGGCGACGGAAGTTACTTCTGGCTTTTTGCCTTTGTCGGAATGCTATTATATGAAATGTATTATCGAATGAAAAAGACAAAACCTTGACACTTGGTATGTTGGCAGATTTGACTAAAACTAGGATGTACAAAATGTATGGCATAATTGGGATGAGGAGTGAATCCCACGTTAAGTAAGAGTTTGACTATATTTACACTTTGAAAGATCATTAAGTAATGATATACGCTTGAAGTCAAAATCTGACTCGAATTATGACAAACACCTTATCTTTATGAAGGTAAAATTTCATAAGAGAGGTGTTTTTGGCTGGTGGAATAGGAAAAAACTTAGAAAAATACTTTACAAAACTTATAAAATATATTACCATATAAAGTAGTAAAATATAAAATATTGTCAAGGTAATCATAGATTACAGTATTGAACTGTAGGTGGGAGGTACTTTATGGGTTTACAAAGGCTAAAGCAAGGAGATACAATAGGAATAATATCTCCCTCAGAAAGTATTAAAGGGTTAGAGGATATGTATCAACATGGAATAAAGACATTAGAAGAGTTAGGCTATAAAGTAAAAGTAGGAAAACATGCAGAAAACTCTTATTTCTATTCGGCGGCAAGACCAAGTGAAAGATTAGCCGATATTCATGAAATGTTTGAAGATAAAGAAGTTAAGCTGATCTTGATATCTGTAGGTGGGGATACAGCCAACGAACTCTTAGAAGGACTTGACTATGAACTGATAAAAAGAAACCCAAAGATGATATCAGGTATCAGTGATGCTACAACAATTCTACTACCGATATACGATAAAACAGGGATTACAGCATTTTATGGCCCCGATCTTATATTTACATTTGGGCAAAAGGATATTCCAAATGAAATAAAAGAGCAAATGTTTGCAGCATGGTCAACAGGAGATTTTGACATTACACCTATCGATAACCTAATAGATGATAATGGTAAGCCTGTAAACGAAAAATGGAAGTGCATCAGGGAAGAAAATGTTGAAGGTAAAATTATTGTAGGGCATTTGGATCTTGTTGCGATACTTTATGCAACAAGACAAATAGGCACATTAAAGGGTAAAATCTTATGCTTAGAAAGTATGGGGAATACAAATATAATCCATACATGGTTACAATGGCTGAAAATATTAGGAGTGTTTGATGAAATAGCTGGTGTAATTTTAGGATATTTTCCTGATTTAGATGCAAATAGTAAACATTTTAGAGATATTGAAGACCTGATTTTAGAGATAACAGAAGGTAAAGAATTTCCAATATTAAAAATTAATGAACTTGGCCACTGTATTTGGAACTATGCATGGCCTATAGGGTCAAAAATGAGATTAGATGCTACAAACTGTAAAATAGAAATCTTGGAAAATTACTTTAAAAATAACTTTGATAAGGAATAGTGTAGGTGAGGTGATATTTTGCAACAATTTTATCAACTAAAAGAAAAATATATAAAAGAGTATAATGAAGGAAAGTATGAAGATGCATTAAAAACAATAAAAAAACTAAATAAAGTAAAACCAAATGATTTAGAAGTATATATGAATATAGCAAAGCTCTATGAAGAAGGATTTCGAGACATAAAAAAGGCTATATTATATAGAAAAAAAGCATTTATTTTGGATAACAAAAATTTTATAAATATAAATAAGCTTGGGGCCTTATATAATAGACAGGGAGATAAAAAGAAAGCTGAAAATATGTGGAAACAAGGAATGAAACTTAAAGACTACATATGTACAATAAATTTAGGCGATTTAAAATTTAATTTGAATAAATATGAAGAAGCACTAGACATATTTGAAAACGCAGTAAATCTAAGGAGAGATAATATATATGCATACTATATGCTGGCTAGATTAAAAGGAGAACATTTAGGACAATCAAAAGAAGCAATAAAAATACTTAAAAAAATTATTGATAGAAAAGTTACAGATAAAAATAAGAAATATATGATATCTGCATATATAGGACTTGCAATTCTTTATGAAATATTAGGAAATGTAAAAGTAGCAATTGAAGTGTATAAGAAAGCATTGAAAATTCAAGAGGATAAATATATTTATCAGAACCTTGGAGCAATACATGTAAAATATTTAGGAGACTTCGAAAATGCAAAACAATATTATAGAAAAGCAATTGAAAAAGATAAAAATTTTATCACAGCCATGTATAATTATGCAGATGTTATTTATAAGAATTTTACTGCAAAAGAATATATAGAAGCAATAAGAGTGTACGAAAGGCTTCTTGAAATAGGTGAAAAGGATATAATGATACCTATGAGGTTGTATGCACTATATGAGGGATATACAAAAGATGTTGATAAAGCAAAATATTATTATGATGAAATTATGAAATTTATAGATAATGATCCATATAAGATGGGAAGATTTGCTTCTGAGGTGTGGCATTCTCACAACGGTAAACTAGCAGAAAAAATATATAAAAGAATATTAGAAAAAAATTATAAAATATCTCAAACACATAATGATTTAGGCATAATATACAAAACCAGAGGAGAAAATGATTTAGCCAAAGAATACTATACAAGAGCAATAAGCTTAAATCCTAACATTCCAGAGCCATATTTTGAACTTGCATTACTTTTAAGAAATGAGAAAAAATCAGCAAATGCTATACAAATATATAAAAAAGTTCTTGAATACAATATAAATAACAAAACTGCAATTATAAATCTAGCATTTACATATGACATAGACCTGAACATTAATAAAGAGGCAAAAGAGTGGTATAAAAAAGCACTTGATATAGAAAAAATGAATGCAAATTTGTTTAATAATTATGCAATATTTTGTAAAAAACTAAAAAACTTTGCAAAGGCAGAAAGGTACTACGAAAAGGCTTTTAATATAAATCCTTTTAATGAGATAATAGCAAATAATCTAATAACTATATATGAAGAAAGAAATAAATACAAAGAAGCGATAAAAATATGTGAATACTTAATTGAGCAAAAACCAAATAATGAAAACATGAAATATAAAATGACGGTGCTGAAGCAAAAGAGTAAATGAATTATTCTTACTAAGTTACTAGATTATGATGTAGATTTACAAATATAACACAATTTAGATGAGGTGTAGTTCGATGATTATATATTTTGCCCATTCTCGGGATGAAAAATTGGATTATTATGAGTTATATAATATAATTAAACAAAATTCAGTATATAAAAGGCATGAAATTATATTGCCACATGATAATAAAGACAGCATTTCTAAAAATTCAAAGGAAATTATACAAAAATGCGATTTATTTATAGCTGAAGTTAGCTTTAATTCAGTAGGCTTAGGAGTAGAAATTGGTAGAGCAGAGATGTGTGAAATTCCAATGTTATTATTACATAAAGAAGGAAAATTATCATCAAGGTCATTAAAGTTTGTAACAGATAATATAATATCATATAAATCTTTGGAGGATTTTTCTAATATTATTCAAACGAACATTGAAAATATAGAAAGAATGGTATGATAGGGGAAGATTATATATGATAACGAAAATAGTAGTTTTCGAAGATGAAAAAGGTGTTTTTACAAATGTTTATAGAATAAATGATAATGGCATAGCAGAGGAGATATTAAGTAATATTTTAACTATTGTCGGCAGAAGCGTTATATTACCTTTTGGAGAACAAAAACGTGAAGGGGATGGGTTTACTCCACAAGGGGAATATAAAATTACATATACCTTTGGATATGGAGAGCCATTTAATGGGGATGAGATAATAAAAGGTATACCCTATCTTAAAGTAAATGATAAAAATGAGTATGTATGGGTTGATGATGAAAACTCGAAAAAATATAACACCCTGCAGAGATATACTGAGAGAAATGATTGGGATTCTGCAGAAGATTTATTTCATGAGTTATATGAGTATACAGCGGTTATAGATTATAATAAGGAATGTATAGCAGGAAATGGTTCAGCTATATTTATACATAAAGCAAGAGAGGGTAATACACCAACAGCTGGGTGTGTCGCATGGCAAAGAGATGATTTATTAAATATATTTAGGGTACTTACTAAAAACACCAGTATATGCATTTTTGGTAAGGATAGATATGCAGAGGCAAAAGTGTATATGAGTGAGTTGTAAAGGCAGGTTGATAATCTGTCTTTTTTATGTTAAGTATTGCGAATAAAAATCCAATAAATGGATAAAATAAAAGTGTTGATATTATAAAGTTTAGATAAAAAATCCATAACTAAGGAGAAAACATATGATGAAAGATAAGATTAGGATTGGAATACCAAGGGGGCTATTATATTTTAAACATGAAATTCTATGGAAGACTTTTTTTGAAGAACTAGGGTGTAGTGTTGTAGTAAGCCCTGAAACTAATAAGGAAAATTTAAATAAGGGTATTCATTATTCGATAGACGAAAGCTGTCTGTCAGCAAAAATCTATATGGGGCATGTTGATTGGTTGAGAAACAAGGTAGATTATGTGTTTGTTCCAAGAATAGCATCTTATTCTAAGGAAAACCAGACATGTGTAAAGTTTTTTGCTATGCCTGACATTGTAGAGAACACATTTAAAGATATAAAGGTGTTAAAGTACAATCTTGATATCGCAAAGGGTAAAACAGAAAGGGCTGGATTTATTAAGCTTGGTCTAAGTCTTAATAAAAATATAGTTAAAGTTTTATTTGCTTATAAAAAAGCAAAGGATAAGCAACTAGCGAATGAATCAAGGCAAGCAAAAGAACAGGAAAAGGTACTAGAAAAAACAGACAAGATAAAAATACTTATTGTATCGCATGCTTATAATATTTATGATAAGCTTATTGGATTTCCTGTCAGGGATTATTTAGGAAAGCTTAACGTAGAGGTTATTTATGCAGATAAAGCTTCTAAAGATGAGGCAATACGGGCATCACACAAAATATCAAAATCATTATATTGGATTTACAATCAAGAGATATTAGGAGCAATAGAATTATATAGAGAAAAAATTGATGGGATCATATTTCTCACCACATTTCCTTGTGGTCCTGACTCATTGGTTAATGATTTATGCATGAGGAAAATTAAAAACATACCATTATCTTATATATTAGTAGACGAATTGCAAGGCGAGGCGGGAATACATACGAGGCTAGAAAGCTTCGTAGATATAATAGCTGCGAGGAGGCTACGATTATGTCAGTAGAATATAAAGTGGCGTTTCCACACATGGGAAATTATCATATACCTATTGCAACTTTTGTTAAGCATACTTTAAATGCAAAAGTATGTGTAACTCCTAAAATTACTAAAAAAACTTTAGACTTAGGGACAAAGCATAGTCCAGACTTTGTTTGTGTACCTTTTAAATATAATTTAGGTAACTACATTGAAGCATTAGAAGAAGGTGCAAATGTTTTGATACAAGCTGGTGGCGGATGTAGATTTGGATATTATGGAGAAGTTCAGGAAGAAATATTAAAAAACTTAGGTTATGAATTTAATTTTTTTAATATAACGAGTAGAACCTTTAAACCATTATCATATTATAAAATGCTTAAAAAAATCAATCATAAACTCACACTCCATAAATTTTTATATTGTTTTTGTTTAATAAATAGACAAATAGCTGTCCTCGATAAATTTGAAGATTATATAAGAAAAAATATAGGATTTGAGATAAATAAAGGAGACTTTGAAAAGTTAGAGAAAAGGTTTCATAGCGAATTAATAAAATCAGAAAAAATAAAAGAAGTGAAAAGTATTTTTGTGAAATATAATAAATTATTAAAAGAAATACCTATAAATAAACCGAATGATTGTTTGAGGGTAGGGATAGTTGGAGAAATATATGTACTAATGGAACCATTTAGTAGCTGTTTTTTAGAAAAGGAACTAGCAAAGAAAGGCATAGAAATAAGGAGATATATTAATGTTTCTTATTTGTTTTTTTCAAAAGAACATAAAAAAATTAATACATTAAAATTAGCCAAACCATATTTACAATATGACATAGGCGCAGATGGGGTCGATAGTGTAGCACATTCTAAGGTTATGGCAGAAGAAGGGTTTGATGGAATCATACATATTAAGCCTTTTGGATGTACACCTGAAATAAACTGTATGCCAATCCTAGATAAAATATCAGAAGATTATAAAATTCCTATACTGTACTTTAGCTTTGATTCTCAGACTTCGGAAACAGGTGTGAAAACTAGATTGGAAGCGTTTCATGATATGTTACTTATGAGGAAGGAGAAAAATAAAAAATGGAAAAAGGCTATTTAGGAATAGATGTTGGTTCCATATCTACTAAAGGTGTTATTATTAATAATTCTAACGATATATTAGCTGAAAAATATTTATGGACCGAGGGTAACCCAATACATGCGGTAAAAAATCTACTAAATGAGTTAAAATCTCAATTAAATAGCGATATTAAAGTAAAGGCAGTTGGAACAACAGGCTCTGCAAGGAAGCTTGTAGGTACTATTCTTAATGCCCAAGCAATTAAAAACGAAATAACAGCGCACGCCATAGGAACGACATCACTTTACCCAGATGTTAAAACTATATTGGAGATAGGGGGGCAGGACTCAAAGATAATTATACTAGATGATGGTATAGTGATTGACTATGCAATGAATACGCTATGTGCAGCGGGGACTGGATCTTTTCTCTCATCACAAGCCAACAGACTAGGGATTGAGGTAGAGGAATTTGGTTCGTATGCGTTAAATTCTTCGAGTCCAACTAAGATAGCAGCTAGATGTACGGTTTTTGCTGAATCTGACTTAGTTCATAAGGCACAAATCGGACATAAAAAGGAAGATATAGTTGCTGGCCTTTGCAAGGCGGTAGTTAATAACTACCTAAACAATGTAGGCAAAGGCAAAAAAATACGAATGCCCATAGTATTTCAAGGTGGAGTAAGTAAAAACATAGGCGTAACAAGAGCTTTTGAAGAATCTATCGGTGAAAAAGTTATAGTTGATAAGCATGGACACTTGATGGGGTGTCTAGGAATAGCCATACTTGCAAAAGACTCAAAGTGTGAGCAGGATTTTGATTTTAATATAAAGGATATGAAATTTGAGACCAGAGGACATGAATGCGAGAAATGTGCTAACAACTGTGAAATTATTAAGGTTTATAGAAATGAAGAATTGATAGATTTCTGGGGTAATAAATGCGATAATGGAGCACAGCAATTATAAAAAGCAAATGTCTTCTTGCATGAATATGCAGGGAGACATTTGCTTTTTTATTTCACGACCCAGTAGATAAATATTTACTAACACCGAATTTCCATACATACAGACAAGGTATGATGAACAGCACTCCAATTAGTGGGGTGAGCATGGATGTTATGTCATTGTACGAGCCTCGATCTAGTAAGTACATGAGAGGTATGTAGTTAATAACTCCGAGTGGAATTATGAATGTAAAGAATTTCTTTACCCAATCTTTATAAATGGATAATGGAAATTGTGAAATTTCACGACTACCATCGGTAAATATGTTTATTAGCTCGAGTCCTTGTATAGTGAAGAAACAAAAGGATGCACCAAGTATAAAAATACCTGAAAATATAAATATTGCTCCAATTATCATAAATATGAGAGTTATTACTTTAAATGTATTCCAGTGAATACTAATATTGAACAATGCCCATATGAAAACGATAACACTTTGTATGAGTCTGCCTAATCTCGTAAATTCAAAGGTCGATCCAAGTATTTGTAAAATAGTATTTCTAGGGCGAACTAGTATTCGGTCGAAACCAGCATTTACTACTAGCTTTGAAAAATTATCAAAGCCTCGCACGAAACATACACTTATCGCAAATGAGATATGGACTATAGAAAAGCAAAGTGCTACCTCGAAAAAAGACCACCCATCTATTTGACCAAATTTTTCAAATAATAAGTATATTGAAGCAAAAGTAACCAATGGAATAAAAAATTGCCCAATAGTCATCAACATAAATGAAGCACGATATTGTAACTGTGATTTGAATAGAATTTCTAAGTAACGAAGATATAGCTTCATATTTTCAGCCTCCTTGAACTACGACTCTTTTTAACATTTTTGTTAGTAAAAATTTACCCACTGCTATCAAAACTATAATCCATATTATTTGGGTTAATATACCTATGATGGCATCGTTTGTAGGTATATTTCCTGAGTATACTCGAAATGGTAAATCGACTGATAGTCTAAAAGGAAGAAGATAGACTATGTTCTGTAGCCATATAGGCATGAGAGGTATAGGAAGTACAAAACCTGAAAAGAACTCTCCAACTACACTGAATACCAGAAATGAGCCAATAGGCGACATTGTTACAAATATGGATATGTAAGCAAGCATACTAAGGGATATAACAACTATGAGTCCAAGCAAAAGTGTGACGACAAATAGTAAAAATGTCAAAGGGTCTGGTGGTAATGACAACCTGTATGGTATAGGTAGGAAGAATGCTATAACCAATATGGGGGCACATCTGAGCAATGTACCTGATAGTCTATGTGCAATAAGCTTGGCAAACCAAAAACCATATATTCCACATGGTCTACATAACTCGTAAGCAATACTACCAGATGTTATAGACTCAGATATTTCAGTTTCTTTTAGCCAAAGATATAGAAAGTAAAGAAATGCTTGTTGCAGCCATATGTAAGTTGCTAATTGCTCTAGTGAAATTGCTTGAGTACCACTAAAACCACGGTAGAATGCTTCGAATATCATAATGTACATAAATCCCCATACGAATTGCGTTGCAACTCCGGCTAAAGCTGCTATACGGTACTGGAGACCATTTATTACACGGAGTTTAAATACAGCTATATATGGTTTCATACTTGATGTTCCTTATATAGTTTTATGATGATTTCTTCGATAGGCTCAGAATCCACCGCCACATCGATGATTTCAAGCTTTGCCGAAAGCTCAGAAATCACATCAGAAACTCCACGTTGTTTAATATCTACTGCATATGTAGCTCTATCTTTTGACCAAGAGAGTAGAGCTGCACCATTTAGCTCTATAGGACTCGCATTTTCATTGTAGTCAATGGTTACAGTTTTATGAGTTACAAATTTATCTCGTAGCTTGTTTAAGTTTCCGTCGTACAAAATCTGTCCTTTGCCAATCATTATTATTCTATTAGCAAGTGTTTCAATATCGTTCATATCGTGAGTTGTGAGTATTACGGTTACATTATTTTCTTTATTTATAGTTTTTATAAAATTCCTGACAGCTATTTTAGATATTGCATCAAGCCCAATAGTAGGCTCGTCGAGAAATAGTATCTTAGGATCATGTATGAGACTTGCCGCAAGCTCGCATCTCATTCGCTGCCCAAGGCTGAGCTGCCTTGCAGGAGTATTTATTATCTCACTTAGGTTAAGAGTTTCGGTGAGCATATTTAGATTTTTCCTATAATTATCTTCGGGCACCCTGTAAATGTCCCGGAGAAGTTCAAATGAATCAACGATAGGGACGTCCCACCAAAGTTGGGAGCGTTGCCCAAATACTACGCCAATATTTTTCACATATTGCACACGATCACGCCATGGGACATATCCCATTATGTTACAATCGCCTGAATCAGGGACAAGTATCCCACTCATGACCTTGATTGTGGTGGATTTTCCAGCGCCGTTTGGACCAATATACCCAACAATTTCACCCTCGTCGATACTAAAAGATACATCACGTAACGCATTGACCTCTGAGTATTTAGGTGAAAAAAAAGACCTAACGGCCTCACCGAGTCCTGAAGAGCGCCTTGCAACTTTGAAAGTTTTAGATAAGCCTTCAATTTTAATCAAGAGATACACCTCCAATATAATATTTTTTGTAGCAAAATACATTATAATATATTATGAAAAATATGTAAAGTAAAATGCGAAAAAAGAAATAAATATAAAATATGTAAATATATTGTCAAAATAAGAGAAAAATGGTATAATTTAAATAGATTATAAATAGGGACAAACCCATAAAAAAGGAGGATAAATTATGAAACGTGTTAGTAAAAAAATACGAATAATATTGTTTTTAAGTATAATGGTACTGACCATAGTGATATTGCAAAATAAAACAGATTCTAATTCGGTGTTACCAGTTTTTAAAACTGTTGAGGATAAAACTAATAAGTGCGTGCCTATATTAATGTATCATGGATTTACAAAAGATGATGAAAATGTTGAGTCGCAAAAAGTATCCGCAAAAAAATTTGAAAGCGATATGAAATATTTATATGAAAACAAATATAATACAATATTTGCAAAGGACCTCAGTGGCAACATTCCAGATAAATCTGTTGTTATAACCTTTGATGATGGGTATTTAGATAATTATGAAGTTGCACTTCCTATTTTAAAAAAATATAATTTCAAAGCAACGATTTTTATAATAGGTTGGTCAGTAGGGAGAGATAAGATGTTAGACGGGCAGAAAAAAATAAATCCACATTTCTCTTGGGAACAGGCGAAACAACTAATTGAGAGTGGACTTATTAATATAGAAAATCATACATATGATTTGCATAGTCCTGAGGGTACAAGCTATGGATATGGCGACAATTGTGGGCTCGGACTAAGTAGATTGAAAGACGAAACAGATGATGAGTATAAAAAGAGGATTGGACAAGATATAAAGAAACTTAAGATGGATATCAAAGAAAATTTAAACTACACATCAGAAGTTTTTGCTTACCCATATGGAATTACAGACAAGCTGGCCGTAGAGGTATTGAAAGAAAATGGATATGTTATTGCTCTAACTACAGAAGATAGAATTGCCGATATATTATTAGATGACTTATATTTAATGCCAAGATTAAACGTTTCAAATGACATTTATGTTAAAGGTCTACTGGAGAGTGAGTTAGAAAATGAGTTTATTGATCAAAAATCATATTAATATAATTTTTGCTTTAACCCTTATTGGGTTTAACACGCTATTTTATTTGAGTGTTTCAGGAGTTTCAAAGACCACTGTGCTATTGGTTTTATTTACATCTGCGATAATGATCTGTATAGTTGGAGTTAAGAATAACACAGAAAATAAAGTAGTAAGCAATTTGCTTGTCATACTGTATTTTTTTATAGTTGCTATAATTTTTATAAATAAAATATATTTCAGTTATTTTAATAGCTTTTTATCTATGACTAGATTTTTAGAAGCTGGACATTTGTCAAGTATAGGTGGATCAGTAAAGGTATTATATTTTAATCTAACAAATATACTTTTTTCGATTTTCTGTTTGATTAATTTATATTCTGTTACTAGATTAAATTTCAAGATAAAGAGACACTTTTTATTGATAGGAATAGTCATAATCATAATACTATCAATTACGGTAGATAAGATTAAAAACCAAGATGTTTTAGTATGGTCAGTCATTGATGTAATACCAAAAAAAGAAATGGAATATAAGAATGAGAAGTTTCCTATACAAACATTAAAAAACGATAATGCATACTATGGGATAGCTAAGAATAAAAACGTTATAGTAATACAAATGGAATCAGCACAAAATATGCTAATAAATAAAATTTATAATGGAAATGAAATAACTCCCAACCTAAATAATTTGATAAAGAACGATTCTATTTACTTTGATAATTATTTTCAACAAATAGGAGTAGGGAATACTGTAGATGCGGAGTTCACCTCTATGAACTCAATATACCCCGTGATTTCTGGAAGCTGTTATGAAAAATATACGAAGAATGATTACGAAGGATTGCCCAAAATATTAAAAGAAAAAGGGTATTCTACATATGCTTTTCATGGATATGACAAAAAGTTTTACAACAGAACTGGTGCGTATGAATATCAAGGTATAGATAAATTTTATAGCAATGAATATTATAATTCGAGTTACGATTTGGGATTCGGAATAAATGATAAAGATTTTTTAAATCAAGTTGCAAATTACATGACAAATTTGCCTAAGCCATTCTTTGGTTTCGTAATTACACTAAGTTCACATCACCCTTACAATCATCCATACAGAGACTGCACTATAAAATTAAAAGAGTCAGATGAAGCTACAGTATTCGGTAACTATTTATTAGGAATCAATTATTTAGATAGTGCACTTGGTAAATTTATTGAGGAACTTAAAGAAAAGGATTTATATGATGATAGTATAATAGTATTGTATGGGGACCATCATGGTATTAGCATGCTTGATAAAGAAAGTACTGAAAAATCTAGCGAATTTTTAGGAAAAAAGTATAATTATGATGATATGATGAATGTACCACTTATAATACATATGCCTGGTTTAAAAAGTGAGACTAATAATAATCTAGGTTCACAAATGGATTTTATGCCAACTATGCTAAACTTGCTTGGTATAAATAAAAAGATAGTCGGATTCGGTAAAAATATCCTTATAGATCCAGAAGAGTATATTGCTATTCAAACCTATATAGTAAAAGGATCATTTATTACCAAAGATGCTGTTTTTTCAATGTCTAGAGATGGGAATATACTTAATTCCTCTTATTATGACAGGAAAACCTCTATCGAAAAGGATATAAACGAAAATCTGGAATATATCAAAAAAATTGTAAAAGAAATTGATGAAAAATTAGAGGTTTCAAAGCAAATATTAGATAATAATTTAATTAAGAAAATTTTATCAAACCAAGAGATACATGTCAAAAGTGTTCAAAATGAGACCTTAGTAAGCCATGCAGGTGGTAGATATATGGGGAAAGAATATACAAACTCTATAGAGTCTCTGCAAAATAGTGTTAAAAATGGATTCAAATTTATTGAACTAGATTTTACTAAGACGACGGATAATAAATATGCATTAATACATGACTTTGACTATTTTCCAAAAGGGTTATTTGTTGACGCAGATAATAAAATGTACTCATCAGAAGAATTTAAAAAGCTAAATATGAAGTATGAAATGACTCAAATGATATTTGAAGACTTGGCATTGTTTATAAGAAATAATAGAAATATTTATATTATAACTGATTCAAAAGATGATAATGTAGAATTCATGAAATATATGTCTAAAAACTATCCTGATATTATTGAAAACATAATACCTCAAATATATAGCCCAAGCGAATATATTGAAGCTCAAAAGTGTGGATTTAGCAATATAATACTTACTTTGTATACAATGACTAGTACATCAAACGAAGAAGTGTATGAATTTGCAAAAAATAATAAATTATTTGCAATAACAATGCCAGAGGATAGGGTTCAAAGTGGACTAGCTAAAAGACTAGATGAAATAAATGTGTTTACATATTTACACACGATAAATGATGAAAAAAGCGTACAAGGATATAAAGATAAAGGTGTAGACGGATTTTATACAGATGATATGATACCATCTGAAATCTCCGCTTTGCTTCCGATATCTGAGTAGAAAAGTGCTACGCACGTTTATCGCTATCCAAATGAGTGCCGCCCACTACGTCATCCTGAGGAGAGTGTTCTTCTCGACGTGAGGATCTGTTTTTGCTCTAGTATTTAAAAATATTAAAAGCAGATCCTCACGTCGCAAAAATAATGCTCACACTATACTAGTACCCCTATGTCTAGGTTTATAAAATACATAAACCAAGTCTTAGGATGTCAGGATGACGTACGGGGAGGATTTTCCTAGTATATAAAAAATATAATAATAACGTTTAAATAACAATAAAGGTCCTATTTAAGTTGAAAGCTTAAATAGGACCTTTAACAATAATTCATATTACTTTAAATATTTATCAAGAAAGTTTAATACTTTATCTACATTGTCTTTAGTTCTAAAGTAAGGATCTCCGTGGACAGCATCTTGTACTGATTCGTATGATATTTTTTCACTATCCACATATTTTATTAAATTGTTATAAAAATTTGTAGATTGCTGAACTGGAACTATTATATCTTTAGTACCGTGCTGTATATAGATTGGAGGATCATCTGTGGAAATATAAGTTTCTGGATTCGCTTTTTTTACTAAATCAGGAGCAAGTGTTATTGCTTTCCCTATGAGTAAGGATTCAGACGAGGTTGCTACATTATGCACTTGACCATCTATACCACTTTGTTTAAACTGATCATCCATTGTTAAAAAGTTAATGGGCCCATACCAATCCACACAAGCCTGTATTTTAGTTGATTGATCAGAGTTCCCTAAAGAAGGATCATCTAAACTTGAGCCATCTCCAGATGTTCCTGCAAGTGCTGAAAGATGTCCACCTGCAGATTCACCCCAGGTAGCCATCTTATCTGGGATTATATTATACTTACTGGTATTTGCTCTAATAAACCGGATAGCAGCCTTTATATCATATATTTGTGCAGGGAAAATTGCCTCATCAATTAATCTGTAGTTGACAGACACAACAGCATAGCCCCTATCTAAGATATCTGCTAAATTAGTTAGCATATCTCTTTTATCACCCGATTTATATGCTCCACCGTGTATTAACATAATAACAGGAAAAGGTCCAGAACCATTGTTTGGTAAAAAGATATCCATCTTTTGTGAATTCGACTTAGATGCATAAGGAACATCAATCCACTTCCTATTAAAGAGAGATATATCTACTATTTTGGTAGTAATGGTTCCTTGGGGGAACTCTAAAATATTAGATATGTTTAATTTATCAGTTGTTGATAGTTGGTTATTGTTGACTCCAGAATTTATTTGTTTGTCTAGCTGATAAAATATGGCACCTATTAGTAACACTATAATTAAAATTACTATGCCCTTTTTCTTATCTGTGTTATTTGTTCCATTTATTATAGTAACCACCCCGATTTAAAGTTTATTAATTATTAGGTAATATCACTAATTATAATTGACAGGTATTGTATAAAAAATACACGTATATAAAATAATTAATTATTTTATATACCTTTTTTCGTTCGCTTGTAGCGGCGGTTTTACATTTAGTGGGTTATACTAACCAAACATGACTCATATATTATAGTTATATAGAATGTTTCCTGTATGGGCATAAAATAAATAATGGAAGGATTGAAGCTACAATGAATGATGATATAATGTATTTAAATCAGCTGCAAATAGGACAAAATGCGAGGATTAAACAACTTACATGCGAAGGGAATATAAGAAGGAGAATGATGGAATTAGGTCTAATTCCAAATACTAGCGTGGAGGCATTACAAAAAAGCCCATCAGGGGACCCGACTGCCTATTACATCAGAGGAGCAGTAATAGCTTTACGTTCTGAAGAGGCATCTAAAATAATTGTAAAAATTGGGTGTTGTTAATTATAAGAAAGGAGAATATTTTTAGATGGGGCTTAATTTGCAATCAACAGACCCGAGCTTGCTAAATGACATGTTTAAAGTAGATAGGGATTCTCCGAATGACAAGATAATAGCATTTGCAGGTAATCCCAATGTCGGAAAGAGCACAGTATTTAATAGCTTGACGGGACTCAATCAACATACTGGAAACTGGGCAGGAAAAACTGTAACCAACGCACAAGGGAAATATAAATATAAAGAAAATACGTTTATATTAGTTGATTTGCCGGGAACATATTCACTATCATCAAGCACGGCAGAAGAAGAGGTAGCCAGGGATTTTATATGTTTTGGAGACGCAGATGCAACACTAATTATAACTGATGCTACGTGTTTAGAAAGAAATTTAAATTTAGTTTTACAAACGATTCAAACTACAGACAAGGTAGTTGTTTGTGTTAATTTAATAGATGAAGCAGCTAGAAAAAAGATAAAAATAGATTTCGATGTATTATCTAGTTTACTAGGAGTCCCGGTTATAGCAACTAATGCAAGAGATAATAAAGGAACTGGGGAGCTCAAGATAGCGCTACATGATATTGTAAATGAAAATCAAGCAACAAATAAAATTAAGATTATATATGAAGAGGCTGTAGAAGAAGTAATTAACATGATAGAGTCAGTAATAAAAGATTTAGTGTCAGACAAAGTTGATAGTAGATGGCTTTCTTTAAAAATAATAGAAGAAGATGAGAGCATCATAAAATCCTTGACAAAATATCTAGGATGTAATATTTATGAAAATAAGTCAGTTGTCAGCAAACTTAATATAGCAAAAAAGTATTTGAAAGAAAAAAATATAAGCAATAACGATTTAAGAGATAGTTTGATTTCAAGCGTATTACATAAATCAGAAGAAATTAGTAAGGAGGTAGTTTCCTATGAAAATAACACATATAACAATTTTGACAGAAATGTAGATAAAATTATTACGTCAAGGTTAATAGGTATTCCTGTTATGATTCTTTTACTAGGAATAGTACTATGGCTGACTATCGCAGGTGCAAATTATCCATCTGAAGTCTTAGCAAAATTCCTTTTTGGGATAGAAGGATTTTTGGGAGATCTTTTGAATTCTATAAATACACCACTGTGGCTGAGTGGATTACTGATTATGGGAGTTTATAGAACACTTGCATGGGTTGTAGCGGTAATGCTCCCTCCAATGGCAATATTTTTTCCATTATTTACATTACTAGAAGACTTAGGTTATTTACCAAGGGTAGCATTTAATTTAGACAATTTTTTTAAGAAGGCTTGTGCACATGGAAAACAAGCATTAACTATGTGCATGGGCTTTGGATGCAATGCCGTAGGTGTTGTTGGATGTAGGATAATAGATTCACCTAGAGAAAGGCTTATTGCTATAATAACTAACAATTTTGTACCATGTAATGGACGGTTTCCAACCTTGATCGCAATAATCACAATATTTTTTGCAGGAATTGCTAAAGGGCCGTTACAATCTTTAATATGTACATTAATATTGACAGTAGTTATAGTAATCGGTGTAGTAATGACTTTAACAATATCGAAACTACTCTCGAGGACCATACTTAAAGGACTACCATCATCTTTCACACTTGAGCTGCCCCCTTATAGAAAGCCACAAATAGGTAGAATAATAGTTAGGTCTATATTAGACAGAACAATATTTGTACTTGGTCGCGCAATGGCAGTAGCAGCACCTGCTGGACTCATCATTTGGACGATGGCTAACGTACAAATAAATGATATAAGCCTCCTAGCCTACTCAGCAGGATTTTTTGATCCTTTTGCAAAACTAATAGGACTTGATGGATATATATTAATGGCTTTTATATTAGGTTTTCCTGCAAATGAAATTGTTTTCCCAATAATTATTATGAGCTATATGGCTACAGGAAATTTATTTCAGCTTAATGACCTGAGCCAGTTAAGAGAAATACTAGTGTCAAACGGATGGACTTGGTTAACAGCTATATGCGTAATGTTATTTTCGCTGATGCATTTCCCATGTGCCACAACATGTTGGACTATAAGGAAAGAGACACAAAGCCTAAAATGGACAGTGATTTCTTTTTTAGTACCTACGGTAATAGGGATGACAATTTGCTTTGTATTTGCAAATGCAGTTAGATTGATGGGACTAATATAGATAGTAATAAAATAAAGAAGCGTGCATGCACGCTTCTTTATTTTATTATAAGTATTTTTTAGTATCTTTATATTCCTGAACTCCCATTAATGCTTCACCAAAACGTTGAAAGTGAACAACTTCTCTCTCACGCAAGAATTTCAAAGTGTCGGTTACACCTGGATCATCAGAAAGTTGGATTAAGTACTCGTATGTTGATCTAGCTTTTTGTTCTGCAGCCATATCTTCGTATAAATTAGTAATTGGATCTTCTTTAGATTGTATATAAGCCGCTGTCCATGGATGACCTGCTGCGTTACCAGGGAATGGGCTTCTGCCATGGTTTGCAAAATGAGCCTCGAAAGGTGTACCTTTGATTTTTTCAACAGGTGCATCTTTAACGAGTTTCCATACTAATGTTTCTATTATTTCCCAGTGTGCTAACTCTTCTGTACCTATGTCTGTAAGAGTAGCTATTGATTCTTTGGTTGGCATAACAAATCGTTGAGTAAGATATCTTATACCAGCTGCTAGTTCACCATCCGCCCCACCAAACTGCTCCATAATCATTTGTGCTAAAGCAGGGTTAGTAGTATCTACTTTAACAGGGTATTCTAATTTTTTTTCATATATCCACATATATTTACCTCCATTATAATTTTATACTTCCCATGGCCAAGGTGATTCAACCCATTGCCATGGATACTTGCTTGGTGCGGAACCGAAATTTGCAAATGGGCCAAATCTCAATCGATATTCTTTTTTTAGTTTTGACAACTCAACAGTATACATATTATAATCGTTTAATGCCATTTGGTTATCAGGATGTGTATCTAAAAAAAGATTTAAATCAACTGTTGCAAATTCAAGCTTCTGTATTTCCAGTAATAAATCTTCATAACTTAAATTTTCTGTATTAGCTTTGCCGTAGTTTTCGTTATTGTTCTCCATCATTTTAATACCTCCTAACTAATATTTTTTTCCAACCATATAAGGATCATAAAGGTTTGGGAAAAGTGTTCCTTTTTTCAATGCTTCATCTAATGGAAATTTATCCGTATAAGGTTGATCTACTACAATAACCTTAGGCAATCTCGATTCTTCTGTGCCTAGCAGCTGCTCATTCATTATATTATTATCCATAACATTATCATCCATAATATTATCTTCTCTGTATCTCATAAACTCACTCCTTTTGAAAAAATTACAGACATGATATTTCATAAAAATGTCTATTTAAATAGTATTCAATGCTTTTAAAAAAATACTTAAAAACTAATTATAATGTAAAATAAGACAGGCATGACATGTTATATATTTTAATATATGCTTTAGATAATCTCAAAATATAAAAAAACAAAATGTAAGGTTATAACATTTTATTATATACATATTAATAAACTGATAACATAATGGCATTTATTATAGAGCCAATTCTATAGGGGGGATATTATGTTAAGTGGTACTCAGTTTATAAAGCAATCAGTAAGTTTACATTTATTTTTTGCAAGGATAATGAAGGAACACGCAATATTTATGAAATTAGGGTTTACGCCTAAAAATTCAACTTTTGCTGAACAAGCGGATGATTTCAATGTAAAATTTGAAGCACTATTAAAGGAAGTAGTAGATTTGTCAAAGGGTGTTGTAAGTCCTGATGTACTTAAATCAGGAGAAATTGTTACGCCATACACACTAAATGCGGAGAAGGCAACACAGTATTTTACCGGAGTAAAAATAGATACAAAAATAACAGTAGAAGAAGCTATATTAAATGGACATATCTCGGTAGAACCAAATCCAACGCTTGAAAGCAAGTTAGGGATGGTAAACAAGAAAGCAATAGAACTAATTTCTGGACTAATACAACTTAAAAAGATGGTTCTGTCAGATGTATTAAGCTGCAAAATAACTACATCCAATTATCCAATGATGCTTGAACATATAACAGAAGAAGCAGAGCTCTATCTTCACATGGTAAAAAAATTGCAAAATCAAGAAGAAATTGATTCAGAAAAGCAATCGTTAAATCAGATAATCTTCTGGAATGAAATTATGGCTGAACATTCTAAATTTATAAGAGGGCTACTTGACCCATCTGAAAATGAGCTAATTAAACTTGCAAACAAATTTGCAAACGAATTTGATAAACTAGAAGAAGAATCAAAAGCTGCAATCAGCACACCAAGGAAGATAGACAAAGTAACCCGCGATAGCCTAAAATGCACAAAAGAAATACAAGATTTCAAAACACAAGGAACGCAAGGAATACTCACATGTAAAATAAAATCAATTATAATACCTCTACTAAGTGATCATGTTCTTCGTGAAGCTAATCATTACTTGAGGTTACTGAAGAAATATAATAGAATTGAACAATAGATTGTAGGCTTGGGATATGGTGGGTTAAATGCCGTATCGCAAGCCTTTTTTGTGTGTTGACATACTTGGTTTGTGTACTTTTGGAAATTAGGTGTAGGGGGTTATTGTAGATGTTGGATATGTAGTTCATCTTTAAAAACTTGAGGGTAAAAATAAGATTAGAAGATATGATGTTGTTTAAAGTTTTTGGGATGAAAAAAATAAATACAAAACCATTGTCATATTATATTTTATAATATATAATAAAGATAAATAATGGAAACAGGAAGGATGATTGTGGATAGAGGGGAATGGAGAAGAGGTAAGGGGAAGTGATGAGCTATTGTATGGTGGGTGTGGTGGGGAGATACTTCTATGTACGATGCATGTTGAGTCGGTAGTGAAATTGGTGAGAAAGTAGGCGATTTTACTGGGCTTGAGGGGTGTTGTTGAGGTGAATGATAACCGTTTGATAACCAAAAGTTGAAGTGGTTATCAAAATTAAGAGCTGAAAAGCCTATAAAATCGTTAATAAGTTTGGCAAAAGATGAAATCTGGTGTGGTTTCCACATGCGGAGTAAAAGTAAATTAATAGGTGGTGAGCAAGTATGGATTTTAATATTGACCCCAGGATTTTTATAAGTAAACCTTATATTAAATGTCCAAAGTGTGAAGAAAATAATACTTATGGAGTACTATCTATACATGGACATAGTTATACAAGAAGATGCAATATGTGCTGGCATACAGAGAGTTATGCATTGCCAAAGCTTAGCAAAAAAATAATATATCTGGATCAATTCATGATAAGTAACATGATGAAAAATGTTACCCCGAATAATACAAATAGTGATCCTAATGGAGAGTTTTATAAAACGGCATTTGATAAATTGAGCTATTTAACAAAACTTCAAGTAATAATATGTCCAGATTCATATATGCATTATCAAGAATCAGTGGTGTCTTCAAACTATGAATATCTTAAAAATATGTATAAAACTTTATCAAATGGAATTCGATTTGAGCATATGGATACCATAGCTAGATTTCATTTAGTTTCTGGATTCAAAAAATGGTTAAATATGGAGGATGTTATAATTTTATCAAGAGACAATGTGTGTAATGGTTATAATGATTGGCAAGATAGATTAAGAATAGATATTAATATGAACATGGAAATAAGAGATCGAGAATATCTAGCAAAATCAAAAAATAGTCTAGATTCAGTTTTGACAGGCTTATTTAAATATTGGCAGTCGATAAATTTATTTAATTTTGATGAAATATACAAGAAAGAAATGTTCTCTTTGAGTGATCTCTACATTAATAAATATTTAGATTTTTTTAATAAGAGCTTAAGGATGATGGCAGGAGATAATAATATTAATATAGATGAAATAATCGGGAATGAACAAATTACAATAGTTACAGAGATGATGGACGCAATCAATGAAGATGAATTAGATGTAGTAAAAAAATTAATGAAAATAAAAGAGTATCTTTTATGTAAAGATATTGCTGCTATACCGCATCATAGAATAGCTTGTCTGATGTGGGCTGGAATTGCCAGAAAGGCAGCGGCAGGGCAGAAGAAGATGCAGAATGTAAGTATAGTAAATGATATAAAAGTAATTTCTACATATTTACCCTATTGTGATTCGATGTTTATAGACAATGAATGTGCAAAATTGCTAAGTGATGAACCAGTAAATTCTAGAATTGGATTTGATACAAAAGTATTTTCATTATCAAGTAAAAATAATTTTCTGAGTTACTTGGACGATATAAAAGAAGAAGTAACTCAAGAGCATCTAGATCTTGTTGTAGAGTTATATGGGGATACGTGGCTAAAAGGGGAGTATTATATTCCAGAAGAGATAACTACTAAAGCTAATCAGTAATATAAAAAATAAGTCTGTGTAGGAGGCAAAGATGGTAGGATATGTTGAGTATAAAGAAAAGAAGCATTACTTTGATTTTGATATCGAAACATATGAGTTAGATCTAACTGATAGTGATATTGGTATTGATAATCTAAAAATGATCTTTAATAATAGTAATAAAGATGATACTCCAAACGATTTGCATGGCATAACTATGGATAAAAGTAAAAAAATAATATTTCTATTGAATTTTAAGAACTCTTCTAATACTAATTTTAGAGTAACCAAGCATAAATTCAAGGTATATGCTTATTATGAATTTGAAATAGATGAAGATATAAAAGTAGATGCATTATCATTTTATGGAAGAGAACTAGATTGTTTTTATGAAGTGGGAAGAGCATATAACAGTAATATAGATATTACTGAAGGTAGTGTAAACTTAGAAGTAATTGAGTTTTCTAAGCTTGAGCAAAAAACGGAGTTTTTCATTAATGAAGATAAAGTTGAGGCAACATTAAATATAAGTCATCAATTGAACCATAGTTCTGCAACTCCATTAACTTTTGAAACGGAAATGAAATTTAAATTCAATACAATTAATAATTTGGAAAGAATATTTGATATATATTATTGCGCAAAAAAGTTTTTGATGTACATAGCTTACAGAGAAAATGTAGAAATAAATAAAGTCGAACTTAAGGTTAAAACAGACAATGACAAATATAAGAAAATAGGAAAATTGTTTATTTATTCTCAGAATCTTGGTGTTATTGAAAAAGAAAAAAATGTTTCTCAAAAAATAGTTAAATATGATCTAATAAAGGATATTTGGGGGGCAATAATTGAAAGTTTAAGTAACCACAAAATATATATAGAACATATTCCTTTTAATTCTATCGAAAAGAATAGAATTGATCCGGCACGGTTTATTATAATAACTGCTGGATTCGAAAGGGAATTTATGATGTTTTATGGTGAGAACCTGAAAACAAGAGAAAATGAAATCTTTAAAAAAATAAAGTCTGAACTAATTTCTAAAATTTCGGAGGTTAAAACAGAAAAAAGTAGTAAAGAAAAGAAATATGTTTCAAGTGCCGAAAGGTTTATTGAAAAATGGGATTTTAGTTTAGAAGATAAAATAAGGAGAAGCATTAAAGATTTTAAATATATTGTAGACTTATATGTAAAATATGTAAATGACGATGAATATAGAGAAGTTGATATACCGAAGAGGGTATCAGAACAAAGGAATAATTATGCCCATGGGAATATAGATGTGGAAATGAATGGATTGGTAGTATTAGACCTGAGATTAATTGAAATTATTAATTATGCATTTGTTCTTAGAAAACTAGGGCAAGATGATAAAAGTATTTGTAAAACTGTTTTCCAGCTATTTTCAATAAAAATGATGATAGATAATTGAGCACAAAATTAAAAACATAAGTGCATAGAATATAATAGCTAATATGATAAACATTTGATAACCTAAATACCAAAACTATGATAACCAAATGATAACCGTGAGGAAAATACACCACAACATTCTGAGATATACCTAGATATAAAAAAATAAAAGTATCCCACATTTGCTACTGTCAAAAGGACTGTGAGATACTATGAGATATTGTGAGATATAGGAAAATAAACGTTTGGGTGATACGATGCATGTGGAGACTGTGGTGAAGTTGGTAGGAAGCAAGAAATTATAAATGGCTAAATGCTTGCTGGATAAGGGACTTACGGTTTTGGTAAAATTAAACTGTTTCCGTATGCAGAGGTAAAATTGACTATTTGATAACCGATTAATAACCAATATTGAATTGGTTATCAAAAATGCTGATGAATGGCGTAAACATAGGATTGTTGAATAGGAATTTAAAATCTGATAAGTTGTAGATATGATAATGAGATATTGTAAGATATAAAATGATAAATATTTCTGATTGTGTTAGATGTAGGGAGACTAAACAAAATATATTAAAGGGAGTGCAAATGATTAACAATTGATGAAATAGATTAAAGAGTAAAACAATATATAAATACTGAAAAGATTTAATTGAAATAAAGGAAAATATAGTATTTAACTTGTTACTAACTAGCAAATAAAAAGGAGTGATTTACATGAAAGAAAAAGTAGTTGAATTCTTAAAGAAAGAAAAATGTGAAGGATTGCCGTTAAATGAAATTAGTAGATATAGTGAAATAATTAAAAAAAAATATAATGTAATCATGCCAAACGATTATATTGATTTCTTGCAAGTAGCTAATGGTTATTGCTTTCAAGGATGCGACGCAATCTTGGGATTAGAGAAAAAAGATAAATATATGGATTTGATAGCTGAGACAAATGAATTTTTGGGATTTATTGGAGATTGGGAAATAGACTACGTTCCGTGCAAATTTGTTGTAGTAGGTACTATATTTGAGCATGGATATGTATTGTATCTAGAAGAAAAAAAAGAATATGTACTGATAAGGGATTTGTTTGATGATTTTACCTTAGACGGTAAAGATGAAAGATTATTAGTGTTTAAAAGTATATATGACTTTTTTGTTTATTATGATAATGAAGCTGGTGATAATAAGTTAAGTGAGGATTTTGTAAATAAAAAAGAACAAGAATATTTAGAAATTGAAAATGAAAATAATAAAAAGATAATTGAAAAGTTAGATTTAGAAGTACTAAATAATCAAAGCCTTTGTTTTCCAATAGTAATAGACAATAAGTACATAGAAATAATAGAAAAAGAATATAAAAAGGAAAAATTTAATATATGTTTCGGAAATTATGAAGTAAATAAAATATTTAAAGTATATATAGATAAAACAAGTAGGGAGTTGGGAATAGCATATAATTCCAAAGTAGAAACGCACAACAAATATGGACTTTTTGGAGCAAATCCACCTATAATTAAAAGTATTTTAGAAGAAAAAGAATATTTCATTATTAATACAGATAGAAATTTTCTTGAACCAATAATAATATTCAAGTCAATAATGTCAAACCAACAAATACAGCAATTGAGAAAAATGTTTAAAGAAAAATCATTCTTTGGGAAATTATTTTCAGAGTGATTCTAATTTAATACTGTATTCAAGTAGATATGTAAATAGGGAATAAAACAAATGGGGTTAGAAATTTTAAGTTAGTTTAAATGAAAACTTGACAAATTGTTAAATTATGGTACAATACATTTAAGACTATAAATGTCAAATCTAGAAAGAGAGGTACAAGGGAATGAGAATTAATAAAATAAAAAATCAGACAAAATAAAACGATCTAGGATATAATACTTATTTCCTGGATCTAAAACAGGAGGGAATAAGTTGAAAAATATAAATATAAGGAATTTAAAGAAACACTACGGGGATAGACTGATACTAGATATACAAAATCTTAATATAGCTAGTGAGGATAAAATAGGGATAGTAGGTAAAAATGGAGCAGGTAAATCTACACTTATGAAAATTTTAATAGATGTAGAAAAAGATTATAGTGGAAAAGTTGTAACAGTGGGGAGTATAGGGTATATACCTCAGCTTGAGAATGATTTTAGTAATTATAATAACAATAATGAATATAAAAAGCTTGGAAGTATAAGGGTTCATAAAAATATGAGTGGGGGAGAGTCTACAAAAGCTAAGATAACAGAGGCTTTGTCAAAGAACCCTGATATATTATTTGCAGACGAACCAACTGCTAATTTGGATAGCGAAAGTATAAAAGTCTTGGAATCAGAACTAGTAAGTTTCAGAGGAATAGTTGTTCTAATATCACATGACGTTATTTTACTTGATAAAGTATGTAATAAAATTATCGAGATAGATAATGGAAAGTGTAAAATTTATAAAGGGAATTATTCAGATTATAAAGGGGAAAAGGAAAAGATACTAAAAAATAAAAAGCTAGAGTATGAAAAATATGTAGAAAAAAGAGAAAACCTTGAAAATGCTTATAGGAAAAAACTTGGAGTTGCGATATCATCAAATAAATCGCCTAGAAGCATGGGAAACTCAGAAGCTAGAAATAATAAGCTTGTAGTTAAACAAAAAAGTGGTAAAATATCTTTACAGGCAAAGAAACTGAAAAGTCGAATAGATAGACTTGAAAAAGCTGATAAAGTATATGAAGAAGATGATATAAAAATAGATTTAGCGGATAATCTAAAAATAAAGGCAAAAATACTAATAGAAGCTAATGATCTAGATAAATCTTTTACAGACAAGAAGTTGTTAGATAAAGCAAAGTTTAATATAAGAAACAATACAAAGACAGCACTTTTGGGTAGTAATGGATCCGGTAAAACAACTTTGCTAAGGATGATTTTAAATGATGAAAACATTAAGAAGAACCCAAGTCTTAAAATAGGGTATATAGATCAAAATACCCAGTACTTAAATAATGAAAGGTCTATTTTGGAGAATGTAATGGAAGACACAGTGCATGATGAGACTATAGTTAGGACTGTACTGGCAAGATTACTATTCAAAAGAGAAGATTTGAATAAATCAGCTAAATTGCTTAGCGGTGGTGAAAGAGTTAAACTGGCTCTTGCAAAGATTATTACTGGTAAATATAATTACATAATAATGGATGAGCCTACAAATTATCTTGATATATATTCGAGGGAAGCACTTATAAATGTCGTTAAAGATTATAAGGGTGGCGTACTTTTTGTAACACATGATAGAGATATGATAGAAAAAGTTGCAGATAATATAATGAAGATAAAAGATAAGAAAGTGGAGGTTTTTGAAGGAACTTATAGTGAGTATGAGGAACAAGAAAATAATAAAGCAAAACCTCAAGATAGTCTATTGCTTGAAATAAAAATTTCAGAGATTCTAGGAAAAATGAGTGTGGAAAACATAAGTTGTGAAGAAAAAGAACGATTAGAGAAAGAGTATCAAAGGTTAATGGAGTAGAGGCTGCTGAAGAAATATAATAGAATTGAACAATAGATTGTAGGCTTGGGATATGGTGGTTAAATGCCGTATGTCAAGCTTTTTTTTAGTGTTGACATACTCGGTGTTTGTGTACTTTTGAAAATTAGGTATATGGGGTTATTGTAGGTGTTGGGGGTATTAGTGGTTTAAAGTTTTTTGGATGAAAAAAATAAATATAAAACCATTGTCATATTATATTTTATAATATATAATAAAGATAAATAATGGAAATAGGAAAATGTATTTGTAATATTTGCTGATGATATGTCTACTAAGGTTCGATTTTATCGGGACGTGCTAGGGGTTTTAAGATAAAGGAAAAAGAAGGGGGCTAGCTTAATGCGGTTAACAAGTACTGTTAGACAAAGAATTTTAGAGCAGAATGAGGGCTTTACTACAAGAAAAAGCTATGATTCAAGTAATTCTGAATATGAAAGAATATACGTAATTTCATGTGGACAACTTCGTATACGCGAAATAGGAAAAACATCTTGGGCAGATAGTCGCTATGATAAAGAGTGGATTGCTGATGATGAAGAAACGCATAGATTTATATACAACAATCTAGGATTGTTAAACCTTGAGGGAATAGAATAATAACAGATCCTGCCACGGTGAAAAAGACGAAACTTAGTGATGATTTGATAGGATAAATTAATGTAGCACATAGGATGTAAAGAAGGTAATAGTGTTGCTATCAGACGAGCTGTGCAGGATAAAGAATATTGAGCTGCAAACTGCCAAAACCTTGATATCTAAGATAAAGAACGGAGATATAAAATTGAATCAATATGTGGGTGAGGTTATGGATGGATGGTTATAAAAGAAATTCTAAAATTCAAGCCTGACTCCAGCTGTTCCAAAATTCAAGCCTACCCTAGCTGTTCCTATGAGCTGATAAGCAGAATGAATGATAAAGCATTTTTACTAAAAGATGAGAACCTGAAACTAATTGCGAAAACACAGGCAAAGGTAATATGCGAATTCTTTGGGATAGCATTTGTTGAACAAGTTAATAATCAACTTAATAAAGATGTTGATGTGTTAGTAGGAGCAAAGATAATAGATAGTCCAGATTACTGGAAAAATGAAAAGGAATATAAAACTGAATATGTACAAGCTTTGATACATAAGATTGCAAAATACATTAGAAAACATAGGGAAAATAGGTGAGAGAGCAAATAGTGCCACCTATTTTTATTTTGGCGATATAGTAAAGAAAGTAACAGATAAAGTATTTAGACAGTAGGATAGAATAATGTGCAAAATAACTTGTATATGATATATAATAGAAAAATAAGATAAAAGGTTGTGTAAAGTATGGAAAAAGAAAGCAAGTGAAATCCTACATACGTCATCCCAGGAGGACGTGGATCTGTTATTAAAGCCAAAATTCCTAAAAATCAATAAAAGAGCATGTAAATAAAAACTACAAATTATAAGAGGATTGAGAATTCTGAAGTTTAAGGATAGCCTGTTGACCAAGAAGAATAAGGATTTGCAATTTTCAGGTATATTGTCAGCAATTTCAATTACTTTAAGCTCATTCAAAGGTCTCCAGTAATTATGAGCATGAGGATATTCTGTTTTCGGCAAAAGGAATTTAAATACCACTTCCTCATTTTTTTCATCTAGATTAATCATTATGTTGAACACTTTGACTTGTACATCATATTGTATATTAGATGAGTATAAATTCATATCTATATATAAGAAGGTGATTTTATGAGTGAAGCTATTACAAAGGAAATATTGGATAAAGAATACTTAGAGGAAAAAAAGTGCAGTGTAAGACATTTTGATATTGTAGCTATATCTACACGCATTGTTTATAATCATTATGGGGATCATGATCCAAATGGATTAATGTATGTGCTTAAGGAAAATGAAAACGATTTAAGACAGGCTGTTTTGGAGAACCCATTTACACCTGTTGATTTGGTCCAACCCTTAGTTATTAGAGCTAACCTAGGGGATTTTATTATTGTGGACTTTGAAAATAAGCTTAACAGACAAGCTTCTATTCATATCCATGATGTAGAATATGACGTGCTAGAATCTGATGGTGCAGCGATTGGATTTAATCCCGATACAACTACAGATAACTTTAAAAGATATTACTGGTGTGCAGATAAAGAGGGAACATTTATGTTTCATGATATGGCTGACCCAAGGGGTGGAGAGGATGCCACAAATGTTCACGGACTTTTTGGAGCACTTATCGTTGAGAAAGCTGATGCAACGTGGACAGACCCAATTAGTGGGGAAGAACTTAAAAGTGGGTGCTATGCTGATATCCATCATCCTAGCATGCCAGATTTTAGGGAGTATGTTACAATTTTTCACGATGAGCCAGAGATAAAGGATATAAATGGGGATACACCTATTAATCCAGAAACAGGACAACCAGAAGCAACTATGCCTATAAACTATAGAGCAGAACCTATGAGGAATCGTATGCCAGAGTGTAAAGGGTGTGTAGGTGAAGAGGTATCATTAAGTTCTTGGACCTTCGGCGATCCAGCTACACCTATTTTGCGTGCCTATGTTGGAGACCCTGCTAAAATAAGGTTGATTCATGGAGGGGTTAAAGAGACGCACGTTTTCCATCTTCATAATCATCAATGGAAGTTAGAATCAAAGGATTTTAAGTCAACAATAATTGACTCTATATCGTTTAGTCCACAACAATGTATTACGATAGAACCATTGTTCGGCGCAGGAAGTTTAAATGGTTGCATAGGCGATGTTATATGGCACTGTCACCTGTATCCTCATTTTGCAGAGGGGATGTGGGGATTATGGAGGATACTAGATAGACTTGAGGATGGTAAAAGGAAGTACCCAGATGGAACAAAACCTGCTAAGCTTATGCCTCTTCCTGACAGAACACCGCCTCCTCTTCCTGACTCTTTGCATCCAGGCTTTCCAAGATTTATTGCAGGAACAGTAGGTGAAAAAGCGTTTAAGCCACCCCTAGGTATTATAGGACAAGAAGCAAGATTACCTACTCCACTTGAGCAGGCAAATTTCGTAGAAGATGCTGTACCAGGTGCACTATATTCAAATCCATGTCCTGAAGATGCACCAGTTAAAGTCTTTCACGTAGTTGCTATTCAACTTCCTATTGTTTATAATAGCCAAGGGTGGCACGACCCAGAGGGTAGAATATTTGTACTAGAAGATGATAAGGAAGATGTATTAAGTGGAAAAAAACCAATTGAACCCCTTATTATAAGAGCCAATGTAGGAGATTGTATAGAAATTAGATTAACCAATGAACTTCCACTTGAAATCGGAGGCAACGCGTTTCAGCTAAGGACGAGCACTACTGAGGTAGGATGGCATATACATCTTGTTAAGTTTGATGGGATAGTTGCAGATGGAGGTGCCAATGGATGGAATTATGATTGCTCCGCAATACCAAATGATATATTAATCGAACGTTTTTATGCAGACAGTGAGCTAAGAACTATTTTCTTTCACGACCATCTTTTTCCTAATACTCATCAGCAACATGGGTTGTTTGGTGCATTAATTATTGAGCCAAAAGGTTCGAAATATTACAATCCAGATACTGGTGAAGAAATAAAAAGCGGAACAAAAGCAGTAATACGAACACCTGGAAAATGTGACTTTAGGGAATTTGCGTTAGCAGTTCATGATTTTGCATTACTTTTTGATAAGAATGACGACCCATTAAATCGTCCACCGTTCCCTAGCTCATCTGATGATCCAGGGGTAATGGGAATAAACTATAAATGTGAACCATTACAGTTTAGAAAGGGTGATCCTGCTTTTGTATTTAGCTCTTATATGCATGATGATCCCGTAACACCTTTACTTGAGACGTACGAGGGAGATCCGATAAGGATTCGCCTTTTCGATGGAGCTCAAGAGGAGCAGCACTCATTTAATCTACACGGGTTAAGGTGGAGAAAGGAGCCTACTGATACACTTTCACCTATCACACAGTCACAAACACTAGGTATATCAGAAGCATTCAATATAGAAATAAAGGAAAGCTATAAGCGAGGAGATTATTTATACTACTTTGGAGGTGTAGATGACCTATGGCTCGGGCTTTGGGGTATTTTAAGAGTTCACTGTGAAAGAGTTCCACACCTATTACCATTATCTGATAGGCTTGCTCCACCAGAAAGGACAGAAGTACTTCCAAAAAAAACAGGTGAACCACCTCCGAAGGCACCAAGCCCTGGATGTCCGTGCCGTAGGGGTTCGAGGGTTAGAAAGTATGATGTAGTAGCCATCCAAAAAGATATAGTTTATAACAACTTTGGTGACCACGATCCAAATGGTTTGATGTTTGTACTTAAAGAGGATGAAGATAAGGTATTAAACGGTAGAATTGAGCCAAAACCACTCATTTTAAGAGCAAATGAAGGGGAGTGCATAGAAGTAACATTAACCAACCATTTTTATAAACCAATAGAAGATGATCCGCACCCAGAAGTTCCAGTGAATGCGCCTTACCCAGCATCAAATAGAGTTTCTATGCATGCACAGTTACTAAAATATGATGTATTAGGATCAGATGGTGCAACAGTTGGTTTTAACTATGATCAAACAGTAGAGCCAGGACATTGTATAACCTATAGATGGTATGCTGACACAGAGCTTGGTGCATGTACCTTGACAGGCTTTGCAGATGTACGCAACCATAGACATCATGGGCTATTCGGAGCAATTATAATCGAACCAAAGAATTCAAAGTATTTAAGTAGTAAAACAGGTAAGAGGCTAATGGATTGTGGACAGGAACAGGTAATAATCTCTAACCCCAATATTCCTGATTTCAGAGAATTTGTAATATTTATGCAGGATGGCATAAGTCTTCTCGACAAGAATGGTAAGCCTATATCTGATGCTCATGATGCAGGACATAGCGAAGAACGCTTGGATTTTGAGGATCAAGGACAAAAGGCTTTTAACTATAGATCTGAGAGATTTGAAAACAGACTTAAAACCGATACTAGAGTAAATCTCGTAATGAGCTCGTTGGTTCATAGAGATCCTGCAACCCCCATTTTCAAAGCTTACCCTAATGACCCTGTAAGAATAAGGCTTATAATGCCAGCGGACAAGCCAAGAAACCATAGTTTTGTGTTGCATGGTCATTCATGGAGGCAACAATTCTCTGATCCATTATCAGATATAATCTCATGCCAAGGAGCAATAAGTGTGGGAAATGTGTTTAACATGATAATTAAAGGAGGAGCGAGTCGCTTCTCAGGAGACTATGCATACCGATCTGGCATATTTAGATGGGATGTAGAACAAGGGATGTGGGGTATTTTTAGGATATATGATAAGATAAGAGGGGATTTAATTCCGTTAAATAAAAATTGCAAGGTATATAGAGGAGGATACACAAAGTATAAAGCTTTAATTAACTTGTTTGGAGTTCAGTCAAAAATTAGTTGAAATTTGCGAATATAAGGACCTAAAAAATAGGTCCTTTTGCTATTGTTAAATTATATGATATGATTGGAAATATTTCTTAAATAGGGAAACCATTTTCACGAAGCTTTATTTCAGGTGCGGTGCTTGGCTTAATATTTATAAAATTTTGCTTATATTTTTTATATAAATTATAACCTCCAATTAAGTTTTTTACCTTATATCCCATTTGAGTTAATGTACGAGCTGCGATATAACCTCTAAGTCCAACAGAACAGAATACAATTACATTATAAGACAAATCAAGTGAATCAATCTCACGCCAAAGTATAGGAGTCATATCTCTATTTAGTATGTTTTCTGCAGAGAAACCTGCCATATTCACAGGATCTTTAGCAGAAGAGTAAGGCGGAGCATAAGATAACTCCAGTCTTTGTAAGTCATAAATCGTTCCACCAAAACGTATAGCAGTAGCAATGATATCAATTCGTTTCTCTATACCTTCAATACCAATATTCTGAGCTCCTAAAACTTTGCCACTCATATCAAAAATTACTTTCAGAGTCATAGGGAAAGCATCTGGATAATAACTAGCATGTGACTTTGGCTCAATGACTGTCACAAAATAGTCAGTTCCATAGACCTTTCCTTGACCATTTAATTGCTTTTCGTTCAAGCCTGTAGTAGACACAGTTAAATCAAAAACCTTGACAACAGACGTTCCTTGGCTACCTTCATGAACAGAATCTCTGCCGCAAATGTTATTTGCAACGATACGCCCTTGTTTATTGGCAGGTCCAGCAAGAGGAATCATAGTCTTGCCTTTTCCAATATAATCGATAACTTCAATAGCATCACCTAGGGCATATATACTAGGATCAGAAGTTTTTAGGTGTTCGTCAACGAAATACCACCACGAGCATTTGTTTCAAGCCCTGAGGACTTGGCTAGTTCACTATTAGGAGATACATATTAAAACTTTTTTTGCCATATTGTTTCACCTCATTCATAAATATATTCTTATAATTGTGCATATGCACATTATATTACACTTAAATTCTTTTGTCAATATTGTTTCCAAATTTGATTGAAAATAAAAATATCTATTGACAATATATGAAAAATGTTTTATAATGTGCATATGCACAATAAAGAGGTGATAAAATGCCAAGAGAAAAGTCGGAAAAAGACTGTAGATGCTTAGATACAGAGATATGTTATACGCAAGTAAACAAGAAAGATACAGATGGAGAAAGGGTAGTAAATATTCTGGAACTTGCTGAGTTTGAAGCAATGAGACTATGCGATATGGAAGGAAAGAGCCAAATTGAAGCTGGCAAGATAATGAATATCTCGAGAGGAACAATACAGAGACTACTTGATTCGGGTAGAAAGAAACTTGTGGATGCATTACTTAATGGTAAGTGTATAAAAATTAAAAAAGTAATTAATTAAATGAAAAGACATTAGGTAATATGTCAAGTACTTTATGAAAAATTTTTTTAATATTTTTTCATATCAAAAACAAAGAAGTGCATAGCAAACAGAAGGTGCCTAAAACACCCGAAAATCAAGGATTTAAAACAGCTATTCAGTTAAATTCACCCCTTTGTCTTTGATATAAAGTTGATTATGGTGTAGCAGACCAAAAACCAACCTGACGAATTTACGTGCAGTAAGTGCGAGTGCGCGTTTGTGTTGAGTTTTAGAAACCTCGTTATACTTCTTGGCATAGAAATCTTGATATTCAGGAATCTCTTGTTTTACATGAGAAATAGCCTCAATTAAGTAATAGCGAAGATACCTGTTGCCAGTCTTGGTCATACGAGTCGTATCGACTTCATAATTACCTGACTGAGTCTTACGCCAAGTAAGTCCAGCATATTTAGCTAAAGCATTATTATCAGGGAAAAACTTGGCAGAGCCAATCTCAGAAATAATACCAGCAGCAAAAACAGGATCAATACCGGGAATGGAATTAAGTATCGTATATTCAACTTCATTAAGACCTCTGACATTCTTTTCAATAGCTTTATCAACAAGTTTAAGGTTCTTAGTCAAGGCATCAATCGTATTCATAGAAGAAGCGATAGCAACATTAATAGGCTCATAAGCTAGCACAACAAATATGGACTTTTTGGAGCAAATCCACCTATAATTAAAAGTATTTTAGAAGAAAAAGAATATTTCATTATTAATACAGATAGAAATTTTCTTGAACCAATAATAATATTTAAGTCAATAATGTCAAACCAACAAATACAACAATTGAGAAAAATGTTTAAAGAAAAATCATTCTTTGGGAAATTATTTTCAGAGTGATTCTAATTAAATACTGTATTCAAGTAGATATGTAAATAGGGAATGAAATAAATAGGGCCAGAAATTTTAAGTTAGTTTAAATGAAAACTTGACAAATTGTAAAATTATGGTACAATACATTTAAGACTATAAATGTCAAATCTAGAAAGAGAGGTACAAGTGAATGAGAATTAATAAAATAAAAAATCAGACAAAATAAAACGATCTAGGATATAATACTTATTTCCTGGATCTAAAACAGGAGGGAATAAGTTGAAAAATATAAATATAAGGAATTTAAAGAAACACTACGGGGATAGACTGATACTAGATATACAAAATCTTAATATAGCTAGTGAGGATAAAATAGGGATAGTAGGTAAAAATGGAGCAGGTAAATCTACACTTATGAAAATTTTAATAGATGTAGAAAAAGATTATAGTGGAAAAGTTGTAACAGTGGGGAGTATAGGGTATATACCTCAGCTTGAGAATGATTTTAGTAATTATAATAACAATAATGAATATAAAAAGCTTGGAAGTATAAGGGTTCATAAAAATATGAGTGGGGGAGAGTCTACAAAAGCTAAGATAACAGAGGCTTTGTCAAAGAACCCTGATATATTATTTGCAGACGAACCAACTGCTAATTTGGATAGCGAAAGTATAAAAGTCTTGGAATCAGAACTAGTAAGTTTCAGAGGAATAGTTGTTCTAATATCACATGACGTTATTTTACTTGATAAAGTATGTAATAAAATTATCGAGATAGATAATGGAAAGTGTAAAATTTATAAAGGGAATTATTCAGATTATAAAGGGGAAAAGGAAAAGATACTAAAAAATAAAAAGCTAGAGTATGAAAAATATGTAGAAAAAAGAGAAAACCTTGAAAATGCTTATAGGAAAAAACTTGGAGTTGCGATATCATCAAATAAATCGCCTAGAAGCATGGGAAACTCAGAAGCTAGAAATAATAAGCTTGTAGTTAAACAAAAAAGTGGTAAAATATCTTTACAGGCAAAGAAACTGAAAAGTCGAATAGATAGACTTGAAAAAGCTGATAAAGTATATGAAGAAGATGATATAAAAATAGATTTAGCGGATAATCTAAAAATAAAGGCAAAAATACTAATAGAAGCTAATGATCTAGATAAATCTTTTACAGACAAGAAGTTGTTAGATAAAGCAAAGTTTAATATAAGAAACAATACAAAGACAGCACTTTTGGGTAGTAATGGATCCGGTAAAACAACTTTGCTAAGGATGATTTTAAATGATGAAAACATTAAGAAGAACCCAAGTCTTAAAATAGGGTATATAGATCAAAATACCCAGTACTTAAATAATGAAAGGTCTATTTTGGAGAATGTAATGGAAGACACAGTGCATGATGAGACTATAGTTAGGACTGTACTGGCAAGATTACTATTCAAAAGAGAAGATTTGAATAAATCAGCTAAATTGCTTAGCGGTGGTGAAAGAGTTAAACTGGCTCTTGCAAAGATTATTACTGGTAAATATAATTACATAATAATGGATGAGCCTACAAATTATCTTGATATATATTCGAGGGAAGCACTTATAAATGTCGTTAAAGATTATAAGGGTGGCGTACTTTTTGTAACACATGATAGAGATATGATAGAAAAAGTTGCAGATAATATAATGAAGATAAAAGATAAGAAAGTGGAGGTTTTTGAAGGAACTTATAGTGAGTATGAGGAACAAGAAAATAATAAAGCAAAACCTCAAGATAGTCTATTGCTTGAAATAAAAATTTCAGAGATTCTAGGAAAAATGAGTGTGGAAAACATAAGTTGTGAAGAAAAAGAACGATTAGAGAAAGAGTATCAAAGGTTAATGGAGTAGAGGCTGCTGAAGAAATATAATAGAATTGAACAATAGATTGTAGGCTTGGGATATGGTGGTTAAATGCCGTATGTCAAGCTTTTTTTTAGTGTTGACATACTCGGTGTTTGTGTACTTTTGAAAATTAGGTATATGGGGTTATTGTAGGTGTTGGGGGTATTAGTGGTTTAAAGTTTTTTGGATGAAAAAAATAAATATAAAACCATTGTCATATTATATTTTATAATATATAATAAAGATAAATAATGGAAATAGGAAAATGTATTTGTAATATTTGCTGATGATATGTCTACTAAGGTTCGATTTTATCGGGACGTGCTAGGGGTTTTAAGATAAAGGAAAAAGAAGGGGGCTAGCTTAATGCGGTTAACAAGTACTGTTAGACAAAGAATTTTAGAGCAGAATGAGGGCTTTACTACAAGAAAAAGCTATGATTCAAGTAATTCTGAATATGAAAGAATATACGTAATTTCATGTGGACAACTTCGTATACGCGAAATAGGAAAAACATCTTGGGCAGATAGTCGCTATGATAAAGAGTGGATTGCTGATGATGAAGAAACGCATAGATTTATATACAACAATCTAGGATTGTTAAACCTTGAGGGAATAGAATAATAACAGATCCTGCCACGGTGAAAAAGACGAAACTTAGTGATGATTTGATAGGATAAATTAATGTAGCACATAGGATGTAAAGAAGGTAATAGTGTTGCTATCAGACGAGCTGTGCAGGATAAAGAATATTGAGCTGCAAACTGCCAAAACCTTGATATCTAAGATAAAGAACGGAGATATAAAATTGAATCAATATGTGGGTGAGGTTATGGATGGATGGTTATAAAAGAAATTCTAAAATTCAAGCCTACCCTAGCTGTTCCAAAATTCAAGTCTGACCCCAGATGTTCAGAAAAAACTAAGGAGTGGTTTTAAGTGAAGAAAAAAGAAATACAGCAAGAAAGTGGATTTACTGAATTTTTATTATATACAACTCCAAATGGTAAAGTAAAGATTGAGATATATCTTTACAAAGAAAATATATGGCTTACTCAAGAAAAAATAGCAGCTTTGTTTGGTGTACAGAGGCCAGCTATTACAAAGCATCTAAAAAATATTTTCGAGAGCGGAGAGCTAAATGAAAATGCAGTATGTTCCATTTTGGAACATACTGCAGATGATGGTAAAACATATAATACAAAGTTTTATAATCTCGATGCCATTATCTCTGTTGGCTATAGAGTAAATTCTTCACAAGCAACTCATTTCCGTATATGGGCAACGGAAAGGCTTAAAGAGTACATAATCAAAGGTTTTACGATGGATGATGAAAGACTTAAAAATCCTAACAATATATTTGGAAAGGACTTTTTTGAAGAACAACTTGCTAGAATTCGTGATATTAGGTCTAGTGAAAGAAGATTTTATCAAAAAATTACGGACATTTATTCTCAGTGTAGTGCGGATTATTCTTTGAATAGTGAGATTACACAAAACTTTTTTGCAACAGTTCAAAATAAAATTCATTTTGCAATAACTGGACAAACAGCAGCTGAAATTATTTACTCAAGAGTGGATAGTAAAAAAGAGAATATGGGACTCACAACATGGAAGAATGCTCCTGATGGAGTAATAAGAAAGCCTGATGTATCGATTATTTAAACGAAGAGGAACTAGACATGTTAAACAGAATAGTGACTGTGTATCTTGACTTTGCAGAGATGCAAGCTAAGAGAGGAATTATAATGTACATGGAAGATTGGGCAGAAAAACTAAATGCATTTCTAAAGTTTAATGAATATGAAATATTGCAGGATAAGGGTAAAGTAACTACTGAGATTGCAAAAGAGTTGGCAGAAACAGAGTTTGAAAAATATAGAGTAATACAAGACAAAAAGTATGTTTCTGATTTTGATGTAGTTGCTCAACAATTAATAGAAAATAATAAAAAAAGAGGATGAAAATTTACTGGGTTTGTGGGGTGTGAGTTTTGGGATGATAAACGTTTGATAACCAAAAGCTGAAGTGGTTATCAAAATGCAGATAAACCTTGTAGATAAAGGATTTTATATAAAGAGCATATATGTTACAAACATCAGAAAACATAGTGATACATTGTGTAATACGATATGAAAAATAGTTTTGGGTTGTGTCAGATGTGGAGATTATAAGGGGAGGGGTAGTAAATGAATAATATAACAATTGCTACATGGAATATTAGTGGTGGTGTTTCAAAGGATGTAAGTGAAGAAAATTATTTTGATCAAGAAAAAAGTTCTGAAATTGATGAAAGTTTTTTAAAGCAAATTATTAAATTGATAAACAAAAAATATATTGACATAATATGCTTTCAGGAGATAATTACAACTGAAAGAATTAATTATATTAATAAAATATGTGATAATACTAAGTTAAAATATAAAAGTATTCTCGAATTAAGTGAATGTAATTTAGTTCAAAATACGGATTGTGGAATTGCAATCTTATCAAAATATCCAATCAACAAGGATAAAAGCATAGTATTTACTAATCCAAAACTAGCTAAGACTACATCAACAGGTGCAACATACTATACGTATGATAAAGGTGCCATAATGGCAAACATTTCTATAGGAGATAAGGAAATAAATATTATTACGAATCATGGTTTTCCTTTTAGAAGATTTAATTGCATACCTGAAAATCATTTAAACATTTATGAGGAATTTTCAAATTTTATAAATCAATATGAAAATGTTATAATAACTGGTGATTTTAATGCTGAAAATATTAAAACTTTAATGCCAAATATAACCAAAAGGGTAAATGAATTATTTGGTGAAATTACGACAACTGATGGTAAAAGATTTGACAATATTTTAATTGATCGGAAATTTAAAATGATTAATAAAGAAATTATAGAATTATTATCAGATCATTTTTTATGTATTACAAATATAAATATTTAAGTGATATTGCCTAAGAAAATAATAGATGATTTCTGACACTATTTACCAGGAAAGGGAGCTAAGTTTGATTATATAGAATTAGAAATAGATGCCTATACAAAAGAAGGAAAAAGGATTTGCAAGATATTGGGGTTGAAATTTTGGTGTGATAATCAGTATGGTGGGAAAATTTATGCAAGTGATAATAATGACAGTAGGGATGGTTCTAAAACTATGATAACCACTTTTAACCGTGAGGGAAACACACCACCACTACGATAGAAAATTTTAGATATTAAATAGAGGAGAAGAATTAATATGAATAACATTGACAGATTAATTAGATTAAGATATGCATTAGATATAAAAGACACAGATACTGTAGAGATATTTAAACTTGGAGGTATCATAATAACAAAGGAAGAAGTAAAGGAAATGTTTGCAAGAGCAAAAGATTTTTGTGATGATGAAGATAGTGAGTGTGAAGGAATCAATAAACTTAATAGTAATAAGTTTGATTCGTTTTTAAATGGATTAATAATATTCAAACGTGGAAAGCAAGATTTGAGTATAGGAGAAGTAAAAAGACCTACAATGATATTGAAAGATAATGAAGGTATGAATAACATTATGCTTAAAAAGGTAAAGATTGCGTTGTCACTTACGAGCGATGATATAATTGAAATATTAGCACAAGTAGGAATTTGCTTGACAAAAAGCGAATTAGGAGCAATATTTAGGAAGGAAGGCCACAAAAATTATAAAGAGTGTGGAGATAAATATGCTAGGAATTTTCTGAAGGGATTGGCCATGAGATATAGAAAGACATAGGACAGTTTGTATTTTTATGTATCTTATGTAAATAAGAAAAATAATGTGATTAATGAGAATTTGTTTTAGTTTATAGATGTACTGATAAAAGTGATAGTCGGAGGAGAAAGCTTATGTACGTAAAAGATCAGGATTTATATGAGAGATTTGCGGGTAAATCTGAAAATAGCATTATTAATTTTTATTTTCGCTTAAATCAGCTAAAAAACCTTTATAGACAAGGATGGATACAGCTAAAAGGTGAAGAGTTTAAAGAAAAGTGTGAGTCTGTCGCAGATCATTCTTTTGGGCTTGCTATGTTAAGTAATACGATAATAAAGAAATATAGTTTGAACCTAGATGAAGAGAAATGTTTTAAGATGGCTTTGGTACATGAACTTGGGGAAATACACGTAGGAGACTTTACTCCAGTAGATAATGTAAGCGATGAAGAAAAGCATAAATTGGAATATGATGCGGTAAAGAAAGTACTAAAGGATTGTGAGTGGGAAGATGAGTACTTTAGGTTATGGGAAGAGTTTGAGGACTGTAAAACAAAAGAAGCAGTATTTGTGAAGGAACTAGATAGCCTAGAGTTCTTGATGCAAGCAGCTTGCTATGGCTATGATATAAGTATATTCAACAGGAGTATAAGTAGGGTGAAAAATGAAGTATTGGTCAATATAATTGAAGAAATGAAAGTGTTAACTAAAAACGGAGATACTGACATTAGTCGGATAAAGAGATGAGATAAGGTACGGTTATTGAATTAGAACGAGGGAGTGAAAAAATGATAAAAGTAGTTATTTTTGATATGGATGGTCTTATGTTTGATACTATTCCAATATGGGATAAGGTTATGTTTGATTTACTAAAATCTTATGGGGCGGAGTTTACACAAGAGGTAAAATCTAAAGTTTATTCTATAAGGCAAGATGAGTGTGTGAAATATTTTATTGAAAAATTCTCAATACCACAAACACCTGAATACCTTATGGAAAAGATGGGACGAATATTTAAACAGCATGCTAAATCAGTAGAAGCTATGCCAGGGCTTTATGAATTACTTGATTATTTAGAAGAAGTGGGTATAAAAAAAGCTATTGCAACAACAAGTTTGAGAAAAGACGTCACAGTATTAGTATCAGGAATAAAAGATAGATTTGCTGAAATAGTTTGCGGTGATGATGTATTGCATTCAAAACCTGAACCAGATAGTTATATAGAAACTATGAAGAGGTTAGGGTATTTAGCAGAAGAATGTATCTCACTAGAAGATTCAATTAATGGTGTTAAATCAGGCAAAGCAGCAGGATGCTACACTATAGCAGTACCTAATGAACATTCAAAAGATGTAGACTTTAGTGCTATTGCAGATTTGGTAGTAAAAGATTTGAGTGAAGTTATAGAAGTTATAGATAAAAAATTAAATGTGTAGTTGGAGTGGAGGTATATATAAAATTGATTTACAAAGGATTTGGAATTTGAGTATAAGGTGACAAAAAAAGACCGTCACCATGTGTTATATGCCTAAATGAAAATAAGGAGTAAAATATGAAAAAATACATATTTGTAGTGGAAGATAATGAAGATGGCGAGAGGATTGACAAATACTTAGTTAAAAATATTGCAGAACATTCAAGGGAGAATATCAAAAAAAACATAGATAAAGGGAATCTTTTTATAAATGGAAAAGTGGGAAAGCCAAGCTGTACATTAAAATCACTTGACAGCATTGAGATTGATATTTATGAGGTGGGTGAGACGAGGACTGTTCCAGAGGATATACCAATTGATATTTTATATGAAGATGAGGATATAATAGTTGTAAATAAACCCCAAGGAATGGTAGTACATCCGTCTCCTGGGCATCTTTCGGGTACACTTCTTAATGCTCTTTTATACCATGCAAAGAAAAGCTCGTCAAAAAGTGGGGTTACTATAAAAATTGGTGTTGTTCATAGGATTGATAGGGATACCTCTGGCATTCTTGTCATAGCTAAAAATAGTGCAGCACATTGTCACTTGTCAAAACAATTTGCATTACATACGATAAACAGAAAATATCACGCAATAGTGCATAATGATATTGCAAACGATATTGGAAAGATAGATGAACCGATAGCTAGGGAAGTAGTAGATAATATGAAAAGGGTAGTAGACTATATTAATGGAAAAAATGCGGTAACGCATTATAAAGTTTTAAAAAGATTTGGGAAGTTTACTTATGTAGAATGCAATCTTGATACAGGGCGTACTCATCAGATAAGAGTGCATATGGCGCACATAAATCATCCATTACTTGGAGATGATTTATACGGGTCTGTACACACACATGAATTACAGGGACAGGTACTACACGCAAAGGTGCTTGGATTCATACATCCAACAACTAATGAGTATGTTGAGTTTGAGAAAGAAGTTCCTGAATATTTTAAAAAGCTGCTTGAAGAATTTGAATAAGTAAAAAAATTAATAAATGGAGAGGAAGTGTGATATTATTATTTTTATAAAGAACATGCGAAAATGTTTGAAAAAAATCAATAAATAAGGTATAATTGATATTATAGGAAAACGTTTTTATAAATTAAAGTGTATTTTAAAGGCAGGTTTAATTTTAGTATCTAAGGGGGAGATTTTATTGAATAAAAATTTTGTTATTAAGATATTTATAGTTACTTGTATCATAATATTTTGTATATATTTCTTAAAATTGAATAGTTCTAGTTCGGCGGCGAGTGAAATCGAACCTGAACTTATAGGTGTGTCAATTGTAGATTCTACACATTTAAAGCTTACATTTAGTTTGAAGGTATGGAATAATGGAGTGGCTACTAATAATACAGAAATAGAAGTTAGAAGGACTGAAAGTGGCGATGTCATAAACATAATTCAAATAGAAGCTGTACCTAACGGTTCTGGAAAAATTAGTTGGCAAGTTACTCTACAAGATGCACTGGTAGATGGAGAGCTTCCTACGGTAGAGATAAAGGACGGTAGTAAAATAATACTGGATAGTGATGATAATACGATGGCTGATGATCAAGATTATATTAAGGCAAACAGTCCAGCACAAGAGGCAGTTCTTTTAGTTGTAAATGATGCAGAAACTGTTACTAGTATGAAGAATGCTTTGGAAAACAATGCAGCTGTAATAGGTATAGACGTATCAGAAAGTTCGGATTATGAAGAGCTTGATGATAAAAAAGAGGTGGCAGAGTACATAATCGATAAAAAGGGTGACGACTATGCGAACATAGAATTTCTTGCTGATATGTTTGAGTTAGCTATTGCAGGCCAAAAAGCGATAGATGAGATAAATGATGCATCAGATATAGAAGAAGTGAGAGAGGTAGTGGAAGATAGTAATAGTCGAAAGGCGTTAGGACTATCTATAATAGATTATAATAAGCTTAAAGATGCAGAAAAGGATGCTGTGTGTCAGGCGGTTTATAATTCAGGAACTGATTATGATGAAGGAACAATAGAAGATAATTTACTAGCAATAAAAGATAAATATGATGATGCTGTTGAAAAATATGATTCTTCTGATACAACTACTACAACGACAACAACAACTACTACTACAACTAAGAGTTTAATAAAAGATATAAGACAAACAATAACAGAGACTACAGGTATAGCTAAAGTTGCGGAACAACTAGCTAAACTTATAGATGCAAATAAAGATAAAACAACAGATGCTAGTATAAAAACTGAGATAGCCAGAGCTACAAAAACAATTTTTGATAGAGCTTCTAAAATTGCTTACGATGATATGGAGTTTGTAAAAGAAGGACAAATTACTATTGTAAGTGCATATGACTCTAGCTTATATGTTGCTATAGACAGAACTGCTAGTATTGTAGATACGTTAAAAACCTCTTTTGGAGCTGGAAATTTAAGTTCTGAGGCGAATAAGTTAAGAAAGGAAATAACAATATCATCTATTTCTGGACACTTCAATGATAAGGAAGTGAGGTTTCCAATTAACGCACCTGTTTTAGATAAGGCGAAGGAAAAACTAGTAGGATTTGTTATTAAACAAAGAGACCTAAATATTTACATCCCACATGATGCACTAAACACAAAATCAGAAAATGGAAATGTAGATAAGATAGAGATAATATGTAAAAAGCCACAGGATATTGTAGTAACGGATGAGGGAATGACTACTGTAGGTAATATCTATGAGTTTGAGGCTCAAAAGGTACTAAAGGATGAAAGTGGATTAGAAAAGAAAGAACAAATTGATAAATTTGATAGTATGGTACAAATAGAGATGTCTTTTGCAAATGAGGATGTTTCAAACTTAGAGGATGTTAGTAAACTTGGGGTTTATACATATAACGAGGATAGTAAAAAGTGGATAAACGTAAAAAGTGAAAATGATGTAGAAAATAAGAAAATAACCTTTTACACAACACATTTCAGTAAATATGTTATTGCAGAATATAATAGAAGCTTTGATGATGTACCAAAAGAAAGTTGGGCATATGAGTATATTAAGGACTTAGCGGCAAAACAAATAACAACAGGAGTAGATGAAAACAATTTTGATCCAACAGGGAAGGTATCTAGAGCTCAATTTGCTGCATTAATAGTTAGAGGGCTAGGGATAGAAACTAAGGATTATCAAGGTAAATTTACTGATGTTGTAAGTGACTCATGGTATGCAAGTGCGATTGAGGCTGCGGTAGATGCAAAGCTTGTTACTGGTGTAGGAAGTGGTAAATTTAATCCTGATGGACAAATAACTAGAGAAGAAATGGCTGTTATGATAATGAGAGCGTACAGAAGTAAGAAAAATATAAATATAGAGAAAGAATCAGATAAAGCTGCGGGAGTTTTTGAAGATGCTTCAAAGATGAGTGACTGGGCGAGAAGTGCTGTGCTAGCTGCTAAAGCAACAGGTATGATAAGCGGAATAACTGACAGGAAATTTGAACCTAAGCTGCCTGCTGAGAGGGCACAGGCTGCGAAGCTAATAGTAGAACTACTAAAAGCATGCGAATAATTAAGAATAGTATATTAATAGAAAAAGAGAGGAAATGACAGATGAGTATTTTAACCGTAAGTAATTTGACACATGGATTTGGGGATAGGGCTATATTTAATAACGTTTCATTTAGACTACTAAATGGTGAACATATAGGGTTTGTAGGGGCAAATGGAGAGGGTAAATCTACTTTTATGAATATAGTAACAGGTAAACTTCAACCGGATGAAGGAAAGGTAGTTTGGTCTAAACGTGTGAGAGTAGGATACCTTGATCAGCATACATCACTAGATGCGACGATGACAATAAGAGGAGTCCTAAAAACTGCATTTAAGTATCTTTTTGATATGGAAGAAGAAGTAAACAATATGTATGAAAAGATGGCTGATGCAACTGACAAAGAAATAGAGAATATGCTTGATGATATCGGAAACATTCAAGATATTTTAATGCATAATGATTTTTATATGATAGATGCGAAAGTAGATGAAATAGCTAGGGGACTAGGTTTGATGGAAATAGGTATGGATAAAAATGTATCAGACCTAAGCGGGGGTCAAAGAACAAAAGTTCTACTTGCAAAATTGTTGCTTGAGAAGCCAGAGATACTGTTGCTTGACGAGCCGACTAACTATCTTGATGAGCAACACATAGAGTGGATAAAACGATACTTACAAGAGTATGAATATGCATTTATACTTATATCACATGATATACCGTTCTTAAACAGTGTAGTAAATATTATATATAATGTAGAAAATCAAGAGTTAAACAGGTATGTTGGAGATTATGATAATTTTCTTAAAGGACACGAAGCAAAGAAAGTACAGCTAGAAGCAGCCTACAAAAAACAACAACAGGAGATTGCCAACTTAGAGGATTTTGTAGCGAGAAATAAAGCCAGAGTATCGACTAGAAACATGGCGATGTCACGTCAAAAGAAGCTAGACAAGATGGAAGTAATAGAACTAGTATCAGAAAAGCCAAAACCAAAGTTCAACTTCAAGGAGAAAGGTGCATCAGGCAGAGTAATATTTGAAACAAACGAGTTGGTCATAGGGTACAATGAGCCACTTTCAAAACCAATAAACCTCAAGATGGAAAGAGGTCAAAAGATAGCAATAATAGGTTCAAATGGGATAGGTAAAACCACACTACTCAGAAGTATATTAGGTGAGATAGAACCAGTATCAGGTACTGCAAAGACAGGTGATTACCTATCGATTGGGTATTTTGAACAAGAAATAAAAGACAAAAATAACTATACATGTATAGAAGATGTATGGAATCACTTTACAGCAATGACTCAATACGAGATACGTTCAGCTCTAGCAAGATGCGGACTTACAACAAAACATATAGAAAGCAAAATAGCAGTACTAAGTGGTGGTGAGCAGGCTAAGGTCCGCTTATGTAAGCTGATAAACACACAAACTAATTTGCTAGTATTAGACGAACCAACTAATCACTTAGACGTAGATGCCAAGGCTGAGCTTAAGCGTGCATTACGAGAATACAAAGGAAGTATACTCATAATATGTCATGAGCCTGAGTTTTATATGGATGTGGTGAGTGATGTGTGGAATTTGGAGGAGTATACCACTAAGATAGTGTAGAATTAATAGATAGTTTCCTTTTAGAAAATACATGCTTTTTAGTATATTGATATTTTGCTAGTAAATACTAAAAACAATACTGAATTTTTAATCAGATGTATCAAAACTAGGGGGGAATTTTTTATGGCTAAAATTATGAAAATGATGGATGGAAATGAGGCGGCAGCTGAGGCGTCGTATTCATTTACAGAAGTATCGGTAATCTATCCCATTACACCATCAACGCCAATGGCAGAAAAGGTAGATGAATGGTCTGCAAAAGGAAAGAAGAATATCTTTGGTCAGCAAGTTAAAGTTGTTGAAATGCAATCAGAAGCTGGAGCAGCAGGATCAATGCATGGTTCACTTGCTGCGGGAGCACTCACAACTACATATACGGCATCGCAAGGGTTACTACTTATGATTCCTAATATGTACAAAATGGCTGGTGAGCTTTTGCCAGCTGTATTTCATGTAAGTGCGAGGGCTATTGCAACTCATGCGTTATCTATTTTTGGAGATCATCAAGATGTAATGACTACGAGGCAAACAGGCTTTGCACTTTTGGCATCTTCAAATGTACAAGAAGTAATGGACTTGGGAAATGTTGCGCACTTATGTGCAATTGAGTCAAGAATTCCGTTTCTACACTTTTTTGATGGATTCAGAACTTCACATGAATACCAAAAGATAGAAGTGATAAGTGGGGAGGATGTAGCAAAACTGGTTGATTATGATGCGATTAAAGAATTTAGAGGACGATCCCTAAATCCAGAGCATCCAACTATAAGGGGTACGGCACAAAATCCTGATATATATTTTCAAGGAAGAGAGGCTTCTAATAAGTTTTATGCGGAGGTTCCTGATATTGTTGAAAATTATATGAGGGAAATTGAAAAAATTACCCAAAGAGCTTATCATCCCTTCGATTATTATGGGTCACCAGAAGCTGAGCATATTATAATTGCCATGGGATCTATGTGCGATACTATTAAAGAGACAATAGATTACCTTGGGAGTAAAGGTGAAAAATTGGGCTTAATGAATGTACATTTATATAGACCGTTTTCTTCTAAATATTTCTTTAAGGTGTTTCCAAAAACTGTTAAAAAGATTGCAGTACTTGATAGAACGAAGGAACCAGGATCTTTAGGTGAACCGCTGTATTTAGATATATTAAAATTATTCTATGATTATCCGGAAAAACCTGTTATAGTTGGTGGAAGATATGGATTGGGTTCAAAGGATACTAGACCATCACAAGTTATTTCTGTATTTGAAAACTTGAAACAAGAACAACCTAAAAATGGATTTACAATAGGAATCGTTGATGATGTAACAAATACATCATTACCAGAAGGAGATGCAGTTGAAACGACACCAGAAGGAACGTTTAGCTGTAAATTCTGGGGGTTAGGTTCTGACGGTACAGTTGGAGCAAATAAAATGGCTGTGCAAATCATAGGAGGGAATACAGAGCTTTATGCACAGGCTTATTTCTCATACGACAGCAAAAAATCTGGTGGCAGTACAGTATCTCATTTAAGGTTCGGCAAGAACCCGATAAGGTCACCATATTTAGTTTATAATTCAGATTATATAGCATGTCATAATAAATCTTTTTTATATAACCAAGATGTACTTAAAGGGTTAAAAAAAGGTGGAATTTTTGTATTAAATTGCCCATGGAATGAGACAGAACTAGAAGATAAACTTCCTGCACAATTTAAAAAATATATTGCGGATAATGATATTAATTTTTATATTATTGATGCAGTATCGATAGCACAAGGACTAAAGCTTGGTGGAAGAATAAACATGATAATGCAATCTGTTTTCTTTAAATTAGCAAATATTATTCCTATAGAAGAAGCTGCCGACTTAATGAAAAAGTCTGTTGAAAAGACATATGGTAGTAAAGGTGAGGAAATAGTAAAATCGAACAAGGCTTCGATAGATAAAGGTATTGAAGGAGTAATTAAAGTAAAAATTCAAGCAAAGTGGGCAAATATAGAGGAAAAAATAGAAGAAGAAGAATCGGATGCAAAAGAACTTAATAACTTCGTGAAAAACATTCAATTTCCTATGGCAAGACATCAGGGGGATGAATTGCCCGTAAGTGCTTTTAATAACATGGAGGATGGGAGTTTTCCTCTAGGAACCACTGCTTACGAAAAACGTGGAATCGCTGTAATGATTCCGGAGTGGCAAACAGATAAATGTATACAGTGTAATCAATGTGCATATATTTGTCCACATGCAGTTATACGTCCGTATTTATTAAATCAAGAAGAAAAAAGAAATGCACCTGAATCTTTTGAAACAAAGAAGGCTATAGGTAAGGGACTCGAAAATCTAGAGTATCGGATTCAATTAAGTCCACTTGATTGTACGGGTTGTGGTAATTGTGCAGATATTTGCCCTGCTAAAGGGAAAGCTTTGGTTATGAAGCCAGCAGAGGAAGAAATAAAAGCAGAGGCAGATAACTGGAATTTTGCAATGACTGTAACGGATAAAGAGAACCTAGTAGATCCGAAAACATTAAAGGGAAGTCAGTTTATAAGACCTCTACTCGAATTTAGTGGTGCATGTCCAGGGTGCGGAGAAACACCATATGTGAAGCTACTAACTCAGCTTTTTGGAGATAGGATGATGATTGCAAATGCTACTGGATGCTCATCAATCTGGGGGGCAAGCGCACCATCTATAGCATATTCTACGAATGCAGCTGGGAAAGGTCCTGCGTGGGGGAACTCATTATTTGAGGACAATGCTGAGTATGGATATGGAATGTTTCTCGGTGTAAAACAGCTACGTGAAAAACTAGTAATGTTGATAAAAGAAGCTTTAAGTCAACCGATTAGTGAAAAATTAAAAGAAGCTTTTGAAGAATGGCTTGATGGATTTGATGATGGAGATGCATCTAAGAAAGCTACTGCCAAAATACTACAAGAGATTAAAAATGAAGATTTAGAAGGTAATGAGGTATTAAAAGAAATATTGGATAAAAAGGATTATTTGATTAAGAAGTCCCATTGGCTAATTGGTGGAGATGGATGGGCATATGATATTGGATTTGGAGGAGTAGATCAAGTTTTGTATGAAGGCGAGGATGTAAATATTTTTGTTATGGATACAGAAATGTATTCAAATACAGGGGGTCAATCATCAAAATCCACCCCAATAGCATCTGTAGCAAAATTTGCTGCATCAGGAAAGAAGAAGATTAAGAAAAACCTAGGAATGATGGCGATGAGTTATGGGTATGTGTATGTTGCACAAATTTCTATGGGAGCAAATATGAACCAAACCATAAAAGCAATTGCAGAAGCAGAAGCATATAAGGGACCTTCAATAATTATTGCGTATGCACCATGTATTAGCCACGGAATAAAAACAGGTATGGAGACTAGCATGGCTGAGATGAAGAAAGCCGTTGATACTGGGCACTGGCAGCTTTATAGATATAATCCACTACTAAAAGAAGAAAATAAAAATCCTTTCATTTTAGATTCAAAGGAACCAACAGAGTCATTTGAAGATTTCATGAATGGGGAAATTAGATATACATCTTTAAAAAACACATTTCCAGAAAATATAGAAGAGTTACATCATAAAGCAGAGAAAAACGTTAAGGAAAGATATGAAGAGTATAAAAACTTAGCAGAGTAAAATTATTTGATGCTTCGTCGAAAGAACCCTCTCGCAATGACAAGCGCGGAGTTGCTTACAATAAAAAAAGATATATAACATATCTTTTTTTATTGAATTCATTTCTCGTTTGAATCTACCCAGTCTTTAGCATCACGAACACTTTTCTCGGTGGGAACAGGAACTTTTGAGACAGGTTTGGTATCTTTAATATTTGCCCAAGCAGCAGTAGTATGTTTTTCTATTGGCATCTTCCATGCTTTGCCATCTCGTTTATTCATTGACATATAGATCACCTCTTTTTATATTGTTCTCAACATAAGAAAATATATAAGAGGGGAAATTATCTATATTTGTATAGGATAGCAAGTGGAGCTTTGTCAAATATGTATTTTTCCTTGCAAAATTTCTCTTAAAATGGTATAGTAAAGTATATAAAACTAACGGAGTAATTCTTATTAATGAAAGAAGGTAGATACATGAAAAAAGAAGATAATACTCTAATATGTCCAGCCTGTAAAGAAGAAATAGTTAGACATGATAGTTGTTTTATCAACTGGAGCTAATAGATAAAAATACAATAGAAGAAATAAATTCTAAAAAACCATGATGGAGATGAAGATATATGATATTTGTAGGTGGGGTCCATGGTGTAGGAAAGTCACATTTCTGCGATATAATTGCAGAACAAATGGATATACTGATATGTTCTGCGAGCAAGTTGATTTTTGATCTAAAAAAAGAAAATCCTAAAGAGGATAAAAAGGTTATTGATATACAAAAAAATCAAGATTACCTTGTCGATGCAATTAATCAAATGAACCTAAAAGAAAATTACGTATTAGATGGTCATTTTTGTTTGCTAGATTCGAATGGAAATGTAGTTAGAATTCCATATAATACATTTGAAAGAATCAACCCCCAAGCTATGATTATTATCTGTGACTCAGTTGATCAGATCGCCCAAAGACTAGAAGAACGAGATGGGATAATACATGATAAAGATGCGATTGAAAACTTTCAAAATGAAGAATTAAAATATGCAAAAGAAATCTCAGACTCATTAAATATTAAATATCTAGTCTATAATAATTCGGAAGAAATAGATGTCGCGATTGATTTTATAAAGAATAGTGAAAATGAAATGGAAGTTTAACTTTTGTAGGAAATTTAGCAAAGAAAGGGATACATATATAAATAGCATTATCATGGTGGCAAAAAAATAATGGTAATTTAAATTAAAGTAACTAAAAGACTTGAATTCTAAGGAATTCAAGTCTTTTTTATTTACTAGTAATGACACGAAAAACGAATATTCAATAACTAATTAGTATTAGGAACACAGATCTTTTGACCAATAAGTAGCGCTCTTGGATTTATATCTGGGTTAGTTCTAGAAAGAGAACAGACAGTAGTACCATATTTTTGTGCTAATGTATAAAAAGTATCTCCTTCTTTAATAGTATATTCTATCATGTTTAAAGGACATCTAACTGGAGGAGTAGCTAAAGGAACACAGATAACTTGATCAATATATAAATTATCTATATCAATATTTGGATTCGATTCTACCAAATCATACACTGAGATATTAAAAAATCTAGCAATACCATAAAAAGTATCTCCATTTTTTACTGTATAATAATTGCCCTCAGGACAAGGCGACAACGTTGGTTTGGAAGGAACACATAAAGTATTCCCTACGTACAGTGTAGAATAATAACCAATATCTGGATTTAGAGATAGTATAGAAGTAATACTAACATTAAATTTTTTTGCAATACGAACCAAGTTATCATTTTGTACAATAGTATATAAAAATGCACCATCAGGACATTCACGTGGCATAAATCACACCTCTTTTTTTATATTATATTTCTATAATATGAAAAATATAATTCAAAGTGCAAGGACATAAAAATAATAATATAAAACCATTGTTAGATTATATATTATAATATATATATAGATCAAAAAACCTATAGTAATAAATAAACCAAATGAAATGAAAACACAAAGAGCAGAGGTTATTTTACTACCTGTCTTTTTATTTTAACGATTGGCTCACCTTTTTTATTTGGTGTGATTTTATATCGTTAAGATTAAAATGCATATTATCATTTTTCATAGACATCTAAATCATCTCCTTCAAAGTTAGGTTCATCATCGTATTTTATATATATTGCGGCTTTTGGTGCGGTGTCAACGGATAAGTCTTCTATACGTTCTAGTGGAATATCCAATTTTTCTCTTCCGTTATAAACTCCTAAAATACAGCCAGTTTCTTTGTCTGCAATTATTGTTACTTTGGGAATTTCTTCTTCTGAATTTTTTATTCCATGTTTATGTTCTTTTTTTGCTTCCCAAAGCTTTTGGTCAGCTTCTTTGCGAGTCTCACTAGGTAATTTAATATGATCATCAGTAGTATGTTCGCATATAACGCCGGAAATATTAATTTGGAAGTCATTCTTTTGGTTACTATTGTATTGTTCCGCTCCTGCAGATATTTTACTTATGATTTCTGCTATCTTGTTTTTTTTGTCTGTCTCATTAGAAAAGTCTAATAAATCATCGGGTATAACTATGTCAAATTCATCTCCGCCAGTTCTTATAATGAATCCTTTTCCATCTAAAGCATCATTAATCAATTGAACAGAGTCTTTAAGTAACTTACTACCAGATTTATCACCAAGTTCTTCATTAATGATACGTAAATTGTTAATATCGAATACAATCCTTGTTGATTGTTTATAAACATGAGATAAAACAGTACCAATCTCCTTTGAGAAAGCACCGGTGACCTTATCTTTTATTAATAATTTAGAAAGTTTATTAAATATCATACCAAAATCATGGTTATCAATTAAAGCATCAAAATCTTTGGTTATCAAACATCTAAGGATGCTATAATCATCTTCCACATTATTATCAGTAGTGACTGAAGCATCTAATTTATTAGATGCTTTTACCTGTTTATATAATTCTGCTTGCTTTCCATTAAGCATAAGTATATTAGGAAGAGCATTATATTGCTCTTCATTTAATATAAAGCCTTCTATCTCGTCTGTCTCATCATTGGAAATTAATTCGAAAGAATCTTTTTGCAGATTTACAACAGGAGCATCCTTTTGAGAGTGACATATCTCTGTAACTGCATCAATAGACGTTCTAAGGTTATATGTTTGAGTTTCTGAATCATAAAGTTTGCTACAACCAGTTAAAAAATTAATCGGATAGTTTGTATTGTCTAAATTATGTTCATTTACTTTAGAAGTTACTGTATTGATAATTTCTTGGGGATTTGATCCTATGTCAGGTATTAGTAAAAATTTATCTCCATCTAACCTAATTACTTTGCCAGATGCACCGCAGAAAATTTCTGCTGCAGATCTTATATATTTATCACCCTCATCATGTCCACCATCTGGAGAATCATTGATTTCTTTTAGACCTTTAAGTTCAAACATTATAATACTAGAATCTAAATTTGCTTTTTTAGATTGTTCTATATTTTCTTTTGCCAAAATTGATAGAGCTTCTCTCTTGAAAATATTAGTATTAACGGTACCATCAATAATAAGAAAATAAAAGCTTTCTAATAGTTCTTTGTGAAAATCTTTACTATCAATTTCACTAAGAATTCTAAAATGTTTATCTGCTAAATCAATTTTAGAGTCCATAACTTCATTATGTTCTTTGACAAGCTTAATACGATCCCCCATAAAGTATCCATAAGCCTCGATTAAATCTTTATTATAATCCTTTAAGAATTCTAAATCTTTCAAGAAACCCAAATCTCCTAGTAATTCTAAATCTCCTAGTAATTCTGAGTTTTCTTTAAAAAATTTTGCATATTCCTCGACATTATGTATATCTACAAACTCATTCTCAATATTTCTTAAAGAATCAGAGTTGCTTTGTAAGGCATGTGTTTTTTGTTCTAGATTTATTTTGGTTTTGGGTTTAGAGATAAATGCAGCAACTATTGCAAGATAAGTAGCAAAAGAAGCACTGTTTATATCAGGATGTTTATTCTCTATATTAGCATTCATACACTCACCCTCATTCTAACTACTGTTATGTAAAAAAATGGAATCCACTACATATATTATACATCTATATACAAAAATGTCAATATATGGAGCTGTTTTTTTGACAATAAGAAGTGCTCTTGGATTTGACTCATAAAATTATGCACTGAGATATTAAAAAACTTAGCAATACCATAAAAATTATCTCCTTTTTAATATATACTTTTATAATATGAAAAAGATTATCCAAAGTGCATGGATATTAAAATAATAATAAAAACCATTGTCAGATTATATTTAATTATATATAATAAAGGCGAAAAGATAAAACTACCATATATTATCACTGCAATTTAGAAATGTATAAAAAATCAAAATATTATTTGCACAATTATCTATAAAGTGCTATAATATTACTTAGATATTTTCAAAGCTTAGGAGTAGCTAAAGCATCTTTTTTAGGGGAAGGAGTGACTAATATATAACTAATATAGGTATTTCAAAATTATAATATAATACATTCGTTAAATCTACAAGAGGGAATAAATATGTATGATTTAGAGTTTGTTCATGAGAGAAATAAAATATTAATTAAATTATATTTTGCGTTAGTACTAATCGGACTTTTTGTTGCAGTACCAAATTCATATGGCTCGTCATGCTTTGTAGAAGTTGTAGTAACTATGCCGACTGCAGCAGGAGTCGCTTTAATTATTACGTATTTTATAAAGATTAAAAAGTACATTGTAGCTTCAATGTATGCAATGATATTAAGTATAGGAGCTATTTGTTTTATACTTACATATGCTCATCCGATTGCCTTAAATTATATTTCATTTTTTATGCTCTTAGGTATGTCTACGTATTATCATAATTATAGGACAGTAATTCTTTCGTCAATAATTATCCTGTTTTCAACTAATTACTTTATGGTTATGGATGGATCAGTTGTATTTCAAAGATTACCAGGAGATAATTTTATAAACATGGCTGTAGCAGCTAACATTGTTGTAATTATGGTTTGTATGATGGTGATAGGGCAAATATATATTGGCAAAAAAATGCTAAAACAGATAACTAGTACATATGAAAAACTTGAGAAGACTCAGAAGGAGCTTATTATTGATGAGTTAACAGGTATATACAATTATAGGTATTTTGAGTATATAGTACAAGAAAAGATAAAAAACAAAGATAAGTTTGAACTTATTATGATAGACATGGACAAGTTTAAAAATGTAAATGATACATTTGGACATTTAGCTGGTAATAAAGTGTTACAAGATTTAACAAATTTTATAAAATCAAAATTAGATGATAAAGATATATTTTGCAGATTTGGAGGAGACGAATTTTTTATAATATTGAATAATCTAGAAACTGCTGAGGAAACAGCAGAAAATATTATGAAAGACAAGAAAAAAATCTGTACGCTATATGAAGGTAATAAAATAAATTATGAGTTTAGTGTGGGACTATATAAACATGAAAATGAAAATGAAGATATAGACTATAAAGAAATAATAGAAAAAGTTGATAAAGCGATGTATGAAGCGAAACAAACAGGCGGAAATAAAATAATGAGATGTGGGTGAAAGTAAATTGTATGTAACACAATATGAGGTTAAATAAATGATAATATGAAATTTCTATGGAAAGAAATATATGACGCATAAATTTTAAAAATAAGTTATTATATCAAACTAATTATATACTGCGAATATATCCTAAAATATATTTAACAAGTGCTTATTAGGGGAATGACTTACTGAAGAGCCGTATGCCTTAACAGGTCACGTGCCTCTACCAAACTGGAGGAGGAAGTTCAATAAAAGTGGCTAAAAAGCCTTTAAATATAAGTTTTTTTGAATTTGAAAATCGGCTATTATACATTATTTTTAAGGAGGTGATATTTATTATGGTGTTGTCTAATTATTTACCAGATAATGAAAAAGTTATTTATAAATGTGAAAAGAAACTATGGATTGTTATAGCATATATTTGTTTTTTGATTTTATTTTTAATAGTCTTTGGAATTGCGTCTAAAGAGATAGTAAGTTATTATACAGAAGGTAATGTTATTTTTGATATGGTAAGTGATTATTCTTTGATGCTGATTACGGCTATATTTATAGTGATATTAATTAGTGCAGGTGTCAGTTATATTTTTGATATATTTTTAATAACCAATAATTATATAGTTATAAGACGTGGTATACTGGGAGAAATATGTTTAATTAAAAGAAAACAAATAGTAGCGAAACGCGAAATAGTTATTACCGAAAAAGTAGCGAAATGTTATAAAGTTGAGTTTCTTTTAAAAAATGGTAAAATAATAAATTCAGGTGACTTACACTGCAACTCTAGTACGTATTATGATTTAAATGGAAAACTTAATTATCCTAAGGTTGAAAATAAAAAAGATTTTTTAAATTTCAAAATCAATTCAGATAATAATGTTTTAGTTAAGAAAAATTTAAATTTTTCTATAATAGGCTATGGTGTGTACTTGATTTTAATGATTTTCTCTTTACTTCTTTTTAGTGGAATTAATGAGAAATACGGTGAGCAAAAAAAATTTGAATTGCATGGAATAAGTAACAAATACACGGGATACAATAAAGGTACTATATATTATATTTCAATATTAGAAGATCAAAGTCAAAAAGAGTATAATATACATGTAAGTGGAGATATCTATGATTCTATTACACCTAATAAAAAAATTAAAGTTACAGGGAAGACAGGCTGCTTAGGTATTGTATATGACTTGAAAATGGTAAATATAGATTAAAGAAGTTTTAGTAGTAAAAATACGATTAAACAAAAGAGAGTGTAAAATAAAGGTAATGGTTATGGATGGATCAGTTGTATTTCAAAGGTTATCAAGAGACAATTTTATAAACATGGCTGTAGCAGCTAACATTGTTGTAATTATGGTTTGTATGATGGTGATAGGGCAAATATATATCGGCAAAAAAATGCTAAAACAGATAACTAGTACATATGAAAAACTTGAGAAGACTCAGAAGGAGCTTATTATTGATGAGTTAACAGGTATATACGATTATAGGTATTTTGAGTACATAGTACAAGAAAAGATAAAAAATAAAGATAAGTTTGAACTTATTATGATAGACATGGACAAGTTTAAAAATGTAAATGATACATTTGGTCATTTGGCTGGTAATAAAGTGCTACAAGATTTAACAAATTTTATTGAAGAATGCAAAAAGATAAGTTCAACAGGAAATAAATAAATAAATAAATAAATATTTTAAAAATAATTCAAAAACGTATTGAAAATAATACGTTTTTTCTTTATAATATAAATAACATATATATTTTAAAATAATGAGGGATTATCATGGTAATAACGAGTTCAGAAAATATAATTGTGAAAGATGCAATGAAGCTTAAACAAAAAAAATATAGGGATGAGGAAAACAAATTTGTAATTGAAGGATTTAAAATGGTTTCAGAAATTCCGATAGACTGGGATGTATATAGAATTATTGTTTCTGAAAAGCTTCCAGAAGGGCAGAGACTTAAACTCGATCGATTTGAAAAAAGAATTCTTTTTACAGTGTCAGAAAGTATATTTAAAAGGCTATCTGATACTGAAGAGCCCCAAGGAGTCATGGCTATATGCTATAAAAGAGATTATTTTTTGAATAGGGTGTTAGGAAAAGAAAAATTAAATATATTTATATTAGAAGAAATACAAGATCCGGGTAATCTAGGTACAATAATAAGAACTGCAGATGCTACAAAGGTTGATGCTATTTTAGTCTCAAAAAAATCAGCAGATTTGTATAATCCAAAAACCATTAGGTCAACGATGGCATCAATATTTCACATACCCATTTTTACGGATATTGATATTAAAGAAATGTATGAAATTCTTAAAAGTAAAAAAATAAAAATATTGGCAACTCATCTAAACACCGATAAAAATATATACAATATTAAGTTAAATGAAAGTATATGCGTTGTTATTGGCAATGAGTCAAGAGGAATATCAGATACTGCATTTAAGGGTGCTGATTTGTTGTTTAAAATACCTATGATAGGACAAGCAGAATCACTCAATGCAAGTATAGCTGCAAGTGTTACAATGTATGAAATATTACGACAAAGAATGTATTGTAGGCAGGAGAAAATATGAAAAAAGAAATCTATATTGAAGGTAAAATTGAGGATGTAAAGTTTCCAAATAAGTCAATCCTAGAGCATGAAGGGAAAAAAGTTGTGGTAAAAGGTGGACTTATAGGGCAAACTGTGAGAGTTAGAGCAATAAGTAAAAGGGGCAGATTACAGGGGAAAATAGTTGAGGTTTTAGAGAAATCTCCGTATGAAAAGAAGGCATTATGCATGCATTTTGATACTTGTGGAGGGTGCACATATCAAAATTTAAGATATAGAGAGCAACTAAAGCTAAAACAAGATCAAGTAAAGAGTATATTAGATGAAGTTATAGATTATAAATATAAATTTTGTTCAATAGAGCCTAGTCCTACTGAATACGGATATAGAAATAAAATGGAGTTTTCTTTTGGTGATGAATATAAAGGGGGAGAGTTAACTCTAGGACTACACAAGAGTGCCTCTATGTATGATGTAATAACTACATCGAATTGCCAAATAGTAGATAAAGATTATAGGAAAATTCTTTGTGTTGTACTGCACTTTTTTAAAAAGCTTAACATTGATTATTATAACAGAAAGACACATATTGGTGGTTTGAGACATCTTATAATAAGAAAAGCTTCAAAAACAAATGAAATTATGGTAAATATAGTTACAAGTTCACAAATAGATGTTGATTTTAATCATTTTGCACACAAACTTTTAAATATAAAACTAGATGGAGCTATAGAAAGTGTGATACATACTATTAATGATTCAATTTCTGATGTTGTTAAACCTGAAAAAATTGAAGTTTTATATGGAAGGGATTATATTGTCGAAGATATTTTAGGACTTAAATTTAAGATATCGCCATTTTCATTTTTTCAAACTAATTCTCTTGCGGCAGAGAAATTATATTCTATTATAAAAGGATTTGTGGGATTTACAAACAATAAAGTAATATTTGATCTTTATTCTGGTACAGGAACTATTGCTCAAATAATTGCTGTTGTTGCAAAAAAAGTATATGGTATTGAACTCATCGAAGAAGCAGTAGAAGCTGCACGTGAAAATGCTAAAATTAATGGACTGAAAAATTGTGAATTTATAGCAGGTGATTTGCTAGAAAAAATAGAAGAACTAAAGGATGAACCGCACGTAATAGTTATAGATCCACCAAGAGCTGGAATACATCCTAAGGCACTAGAAAAGATTATTAATTTTGATGCCGAGCATATAATATATGTTTCTTGTAATCCTATAACACTTGCAAATGATTTAAAGATATTGCAGGAAAATGGATATGATGTAGAAAAGGTTCAATGCGTGGATATGTTTCCGCACACACCTCATGTGGAGACTGTTGTGAAACTATCAGCGAATTGAAATTAATGTAAAAACACATAAAAGAAGTAAGTCAGTAAGATTCAAAAGTTATATATTTAATGTAACTAATAAGGAGTTGCTTAGCTACATACCAAGTGGGTGAAAATAACTTTTACAATTCTAATTTATTTAAGGGGGTGATATTATGTCAAAAGGAGATAAACCATCGGCACCAAAACCACAAGTGAAGAAGCCAAAACAAGATAAACCCAAAAAAGATAAGAAAAATTATAATTAACGATAAGTACAAAAGTTTTATCTAGATAAATTATAGATAAAACTTTTTTGTTATATTTAAAAACTTTTTTATCGAAATATATTGATTTTTTATTTATTTAGGTATATACTATTCGAGTATGTAATTTCCATAATAGTATTTATTATACATAATCTTAAATTATAAAATTCCAAAAGAGGAGATTTTTTTATGCTTGAATCATTTTATAATATAATGATGACCGATTGGTTGTCTATTTTCTTTGTTGCGCTAATTATTTTGATTAGTATTCCAATTTGTCTATTTTCTATAGGATATGTTAAAGAATATAGACAAAACTACTCGATAAAATATATTTATAGTATGATGACGTTTTTTATATTGTCAATGATCGGAGTCGTTTTCTCAAATAATAGTATAGTGTTTATGATATTTTGGGAGATTATGTCGATGACCTCGTTTTTTCTTGTTATTTATGAATACAAAAATAAAGAAAATTTGAGTTCGGGGATTATGTACTTTGTGATGACTCATATAAGCGGACTGGTGCTAATGATAATGTTTGCACTCATCTATAAATATACTAACAGTTTTGATTTTAAAGAAATAATGGAATATTCTAACAAGTTTACTCTTACTCAAAAAACTATAATATTTATACTGGCTATAATAGGCTTTGGTGCAAAGGCTGGACTCATGCCACTTCATGCATGGCTTCCGAAGGCTCACCCGTCAGCACCTTCAAATGTGTCAGCACTTATGTCGGGTGTTATGCTTAAGGTTGCTGTATATGGATTTATACGTACTGCTTTTATGTTTTTAGGAGATGTACCGTATAGCTATGGTATCTCCCTAATGATAATTGGAACATTGACAGCTATTATATCCATCTTGAACGCATCTGCCCAGCGTAATATGAAGAAGCTTTTAGCATATTCAAGCGCGGAAAATATAGGACTTATCTTTTCAGTTCTTGGACTTGCAATTATTTTCAAGAGCTATGGGTTGAATACTTTGGCAGTATTAGCTCTAACTGCAGGGTTGTTTCATGCAGTAAATCATGGCATTTTTAAGAGTCTTTTATTTACGGCTGCGGGTAGCGTTTTATATTCGACAGGAACTAAAAATATGAATGAACTTGGAGGACTTTATAAAAAAATGAAATTTGCTACTTTTTGTGCATTTGTAGGAACTGCTGCAATTTCTGCTATACCTCCACTTAATGGATTCGCAAGTGAAGTAGCTATTTTTATGAGTTTTATACAAGTAGCAGGTAAGATAGATAGTATTTGGATGATAGTTATTATTTTATGCGGAAGTATTTTAGCATTGACTAGTGGGGCTGTAATGTATGTTTCAGTAAAAAGTTTTGGAATTACATATCTGGGGGAGCCAAGAAGTATAAAAGCACAAAACATACATAAGGTACCGATTTCTATGAATATTGGAATGGGATTGTTATCGGTATATGCAATTTTATTTGGGGTCCTTTCGAAATTTATATTTGAATATATAATAAAAATTTCACAAGATATTATAAATGTAGGGAACATTAGACTTGATGAAAATACACTTCAAAACTTTGTTGGTTTTGATATAGTAGTAATGGCTAGCATAATTATCTCGGTGACTGTAGTGTTTTTACTAGTAAATTACATAACTCGCAAGAATAAAACATTTAAAGTATATGATACGTGGGGATGTGGATTTAATGAAGCAAAACCATATATGCAATATAGTGGGAGCGGATTTACTCAGCCACTAAGTAAAATAGCGACAAGTATTATAGGCTACAAAAAAACAGTATTAAAAGAAGAAACAATCTTTTTTAGACAACATACCACTGACATGATTGAAAAATATTTATATAATCCAATTATTAGTTTGGTAGATTATCTTGCTATAAAGATTACAAAAATACATTACGGACAAATTCAGGTATATATTGCCTATATAATTATGTCATTAATTATTGCGGTAGTATGCGTAGTTAAGTTTATCTAGGAGGTCAACAAACATGCTTATATATATTGTTTATATTTTACAACCTTTACTAATTTTACTTTTAGCACCTCTGTTTATGGGTATTTTAGGTAAAGTCAAAGCTTGTTTTAGAGGATATACGGGACCATCAGTATTTCAAGTGTACTATGATATAGCCAAACTAATGAAAAAAGACGAAGTAATTTCCAAAAGTAGTTCTTTTGTAACAACAATAGGACCCTTGTTTACGCTCGTTGCGGCAGTGTCATGCACATTCATTATTCCTGTATTCTATACATCTTTAGCATTTAGTTTTGGAAATATATTTGTTATAATTTTTACATTAGGTATCATAAAGTTTATTACTTCTTTAATAGGTTTAGACTCGGCAAGCACATTTGGAGGAATGGGATCAAGTAGGGAGCTTTTTATTTCGATGCTTGCTGAACCAATAATGTTTGTTGTGATTACATTTTTGTTCATTGAGACTAAGTCATTTAATATATTTACGATAGCTTATGCAAACAGCACACAGCTGTCATTTGGGCCAGGTCATGTACTTGCTGCACTAGCATTTTTTATATTGCTTTTAGCAGAAAATGCAAGGATGCCGGTAGATAATCCAGAGACTCATTTGGAACTTACGATGGTCCACGAAGCAATGATATTAGACTTATCTGGGAAAAGGTTGGCGTATATTGAGTTAGCTTCAGCGATAAAATTTGTATTATTTTTAACAATTCTTATTAATGGATTTTTGCCTTATGGAATAGCTACGGGACTTAATTTATTAACAATGGGTACGGCAATAATTTTGTTTATCATTAAACTAATCGGATGTCTTATTGTGATAGCTGTTATAGAGACGACAATGGCGAAGTTTAGATTATTCAGAGTGCCAGAACTCTTGACATTCGCATTTGCTCTAGGAATTGTCTCGATAATAATAAATCACTACGCGTAAGGAGGGGAGCATTTATGTTAGAAACAATTCTGGAAGTTTTATTGATAGTGACGATTTTAATGACGGGATTTAGAAGGATAAAATTGTTCATTTATGCCTTTGCGGTACAGTCACTATGTATTGCATTAATTTGTTTTTATTTAGCATACACAACTGGGGAAAACAGTTTATATAGTGTAGGCGTAATGACAATATTCATGAAAGTAATTTTAACAAGTGGACTGATTAAAAGGGTATCAAAAAGTTTAAAAGAAAATAGAGAAAAAGAATTTATAATAGGCGGGCTATTGTCATATGTGTTATGCATAGCTGGAATTATTATTACATACGGCCTTTTAGCGGATTTCGGACCGCCTTTCCTAAAAGTAGGAGTTGTACTCATGATAGTTGGCTCGATTCTTCTAGTAGGACGAAAAGAAGCCATTACGCAAATGATTGGTTTTTTAACTATAGAAAATGGGATTGTACTCCTAGAAATTTATATGGTTAAAATGTCACTGATTATTGAGGCAGGATTAATGCTCGAGGTTGTAATACTTGCAATCATAATGGGTACTATGATTTTTAATATAAATAGAGAATTTGATACCATTAATACTGATACATTCTCAAATACTAAGCGATAGCAGGTGAAGAAATGATTATTAACATGATATTTGTATTATTTATAGGTATGATTCTAATATCTAGTTTACTTAAAAACATTAAAGTTATTTCAATTATAAATATAGTTGGTACAATGCTAATTGGAGGCTGTTTTATTAGTGTTGTGGATAGCGTTTATAAATATGAACACATAAGTTTCTTAAATAATTTTTTATATATTGATAGCTTAAATGTGATTCAGATATTTATTATTATGAGCATAAGTATAATCTCTTTGCTATACGCACACAAGTATATAGCTCATGAGACGAAAGAGCATATAATTACTATAGGTAAGGCCAAAACATTTTATATACTATTTGATTTGTTCGTGATGTCAATGATTATTGTTGCAATAAGTAACAATATTGTTGCAATGTGGATGGGACTTGAGGCTACTACAATCTCAACAGCATTTCTGATTGGTTTTAGTAAAAACAAGCTTTCTATTGAAGCGGCATGGAAATATATAATTATATGTTCATTAGGTATAGGTATAGGGCTTATAGGAATTATTCTGTTTATATATTCAGCAGGTGTCACAGAGGCTTCGGAAATAGCAAACTGGACATATCTTGTAAGCAAAGCAGGGATTTTAGATAAAGATATTGCAAAAATAGCTTTTGTATTTATTTTTATAGGAATAGGGACGAAAGCAGGAATTGCACCTATGCATACATGGCTGCCTATTAGTCACAGTGAAGCACCATCTCCGATTAGTGCACTGATGTCAGGAGCTCTATTAAACCTTGCACTATATGTTATAGTGAGGTTCTATATAATTATAAAACTAGTAAGCGGACTTGAAAATCTAAAATACTTGTTTATTATATTTGGATGCATATCTCTTATAGTTTCTTCGTTTAGCATATTGAGGCAAACTAATTATAAACGTCTTCTTGCATTTTCATCGATAGAAAACATAGGAATAATGACATTAGGTTTTGGATTTGGAGGGTATATTGCGATATTTGGTTCGTTATTACATGGAGTAATACATGCATTCGGGAAAGCGTTACTTTTTCTTGTCTCGGGGAATATTCTCAGTGTCTATAAAACAAAACGAATGGATGTAGTCCAAAATTTAATAAAAACTATGCCAATTAATTCAGTATTTCTAATATTAGGAATGCTAATCATTGTGGGAGCTCCACCGTTTGCTTCATTCTTAAGTGAATATAAAATAATGATTGGTGGTATACATAATGATTACCTCATTTACGCTATCATTTATGCTGTGTGTTTACTATTAGTTTTTATCGGTTTTTTAAAGTCTTTTATAAAAATGATATTTGAACAAGATAACAGTAAAATATATACAAAGTCAGATATGGACAAAGAAAATATTCTTCCAATCGTTATAGCCTTTGTGCTTGTAGTGCTTACAAGCGTTTTCTTTGGAGGTTATTTGACTGAGATACTTGACAGAGCAACATTAATAATTGAAAGTTGAAAATTGAAAATTAATGGGTAGGATGTGGGAAAATGAAAATAAATCATTTAGAAAAAGAGATAACTAATATAAATAATAGAATCCAAACTCAAATAAAAAATAATAATGAGTTATACATAAATACAACATTTAGAGAAGTAAAAAATATTGTAGGGATATTAATAAATAACCTAAAACTAATTTTTGTAGGTGAGTTTTGCATTCAAGAAGAATTATTTAGTATAAATATAATATTAACGAATAGAAGACAAGGTTATTTTGTAATTGTAAGATATGATGTTAGTGATGCACTTGTGTCATTGCAAGATTTTATTCTTCAAAGTCATTTATTTGAAAGAGAGATTTCTGATTTATATGGAATAAAGATTGTAGATGGTAAGGATACTAGGCATATTGTGAAACACGAGGGATGGCCAGAAAATATTTTCCCACTTAGGAAGGATTATGCATTTGGCGATAAAGTTCCGCTTTTAAGTGAGGTGAGCGGATATAAGTTTAAGAAAATATCGGGCGAAGGCGGATATCAGATTCCTGTTGGACCAGTACATGCAGGAATAATTGAGCCTGGGCATTTTAGATTTAGTGTTATTGGAGAGCCTATAGAAAATCTGGAGATACGCCTTATGTACAAACATAAGGGTATTGAAAAAATATGTGAAAATATTAATGCAAATAAGCTAAATCTTTTGTTTGAGAGAGTTGCAGGTGAAAGCTCGGTGGCATATGCTGAATGCTATGCATTACTTGTTGAAAAACTAATAGAGTTTAAACCTACAGATGAGGTTAAAGCATTAAGAGTTGTTTTACTAGAACTAGAGAGAATCTATAACTATCTAGACGATATAGCTGGAATGTGTGTTGACGTTGGATATAGCTATCCTGCTAAGAAATTTAACTATTTTTCAGAAATGATACATCAACTATGTGAAAGAGTAACGGGCAGTAGATTTTTGAGGAACACAATTGTCCCTTGTGGGATAAATATTGATTTTAATGAAAAGAATAAAGCTGATATTTTAGATACATTAAAAAATATGGAGAAAAGATTAAATGCTATAATAGAAAAAACACTAGGCTCCGTTTCATTCTTAGATAGAGTTGAGGATACAGGAGTAGTCTATAATAAAACAGCGAATAGGTTAGGTATGACTGGGGTTGTTGGAAGAGCAGCTGGTATAGAGTATGACGTAAGGCGAAGCTTTCCATACGAATTATATAGAGAAATCAAATTAAAAGCAAATACTGAAATTTCGGGTAGCGTATTTGAAAGATATAAATTAAAGATAGCTGAGATTAGAGATGCATTTCTATTTATAGGGAAAGCATTATCGCTTATCGAAGGTAATGTTGTTAAAAATAAACCAGAAGTAATGGTAGAAGAGGGATTAGAAGCGTACGCTACAGTAGAAACAGTAAAAGGGGAACTAGTTGTATATGGCAAAATGGGCAAAGATAACAAATTCGATAGAATTTATTTTAAAACACCGTCATTTACAAATTGGAATGGTCTAACCTATGCGGTCTCGGGAGAAATAGTGCCAGATTTTCCTTTATGTAATAAAAGTTTCAATATGTCTTATGCTGAAAATGATAGGTAGGTGAGTTTATAATGGGAATTATTTTAGATAGAATTAAATATGGTAATGAAACAAAAAAGGACATATTATTTGATAATCCAGATTCATACGGTAAAGTAAATGTAGATAGTGATAAATGTAATGGATGTACAAAATGTGTAAATGAATGTGTTGCAAACGCTATTGAAATTAAAAAGGGTAAAGCAGTTGTTGATTATAAAAAATGCATTTACTGTAGAAACTGTATCGGTGTATGTGATAAGTTAGCAATAGAAATGGAACATGACTGCAAATTTTGCGACATAGAACAAGCAGGCAATGAGCTTGCGAGAAAGATATACGAGAAATTTAAGAGATCGCTGGTACTTAGATCAGTTGATACGGGTTCGTGCAATGCTTGCATGCTGGAGCTTTCTGCTACTCAAAATACATACTATGATATCTCAAGGTTTGGGGTGAAATTTGCAGCATCTCCAAGACATTCAGACGGTATCGTAGTAACAGGGCCAGTAACAATTAACATGAGGGAAGCGTTAATAAAGACATACAATGCTATGCCAGAACCGAAACTAGTTATTGCAGTAGGTACTTGCTCTTTTGATGGAGGAATATTTAAAGATGGGTACGGGAATGTGGAAAGACTTAGCGACATTATGCCAGTGGACTTGTACATACCGGGGTGTCCACCTTCCCCACAGGGTATTGTGTATGGATTGCTGAAGCTAATAGATAGGATTTAAAAAATATCTTGACAAAAAACGGAAAAGTATTTATAATCTAGTAACATATTAAATCTATGATGAGAAGAAGTAAGTGATTAACTCAACCAGAGAGAGAGGTCTAGGCTGAAAGCCTCTTTGAGCAATAAGTACTGAATAACACCTCGGAGAGTTGGCAAAATCAAACGTAACTCGCGTTAAGAGAAAAAAGGAATTGAAAATTGAAAAGCTAAGATTGAAGGTTATTACATAGAACTTTCAACTCTCAACTTTCAACTTTCAACTTAAATAAGGGTGGCACCACGGGTAGAAAACTCGTCCCATAGTAGAAGTCAGATGTCGGAGTTTAGATATCGGAATTTTATATGAGACGAGTTTTTTGTTCACAAAAAATCACAAAACAGGAGGAAACAACATGAGTGAAAATATGAAGGGAATGCATCGCACACATAGATGTACAGATGTAACAGAAAAATTTATAGATGAAAAGGTAGTAGTAGCAGGTTGGGTTGATGTAAGACGTGATCTTGGAGGACTTATTTTTATAGACCTTAGAGATGTTAGCGGTAAGGTTCAAGTTGTATTTAATGCAAGTTATATACACAGAGAAGGTTTTGAAAAAGCTGAGAAGTTAAGAAGCGAGTATGTAATTATGGTAGAAGGGATTGTTGAAAAAAGAGCAGATGGAACTGTAAATACTAGAATGAAAACAGGTACAGTAGAAATAGTGGCTACTGATTTTAGAATATTATCAGAATCACAAACGCCTCCATTTCAAATAGAAGAAAATGCTAATGTAAACGAAGAGTTGAGACTGACATATAGATATCTTGATTTGAGACGTCCTGACATACAAAGAAACTTTATTTTAAGACACAATGTGTATAAGTCAGTTAGAGAGTATTTTGCAGCTGAGAGATTTTTAGAAATAGAAACTCCTGTACTTACAAAAAGCACTCCAGAAGGAGCAAGAGATTATCTGGTTCCTAGTAGAGTGCATCCAGGTATGTTTTATGCGTTACCACAATCTCCGCAGTTATTTAAGCAGCTTCTTATGGTGTCTGGATTTGATAGATACATGCAAATTACGAAATGTTATAGAGATGAGGATCTTAGAGCTGATAGACAACCAGAATTTACTCAAATAGACACAGAAATGTCATTTGTTGATGTTGATGATGTTATCCGAATAAATGAAAGAATGCTTAAAAAAGTATTTAAAGATTGCATGAATCTAGATATAGAGCTACCAATTAAGAGAATGACTTATGAATATGCAATGAATAAATACGGTAGCGACAAACCAGATTTAAGATATGGACTTTCGATAGTGGATTTATCAGATGTAGTTAAAAACTGTGGATTTAAAGTGTTTGCTGATGCTATAGCAGATGGCGGTAGCGTAAGAGCTATAAATGTAAAGGGACAAGTGGAAATGCCACGTAGACAGCTTGATAGCTTGACAGAGTTTGTTAAAATATTTAAAGCAAAGGGTATGGCTTGGATAGGGATTGAAGCTGATGGGACGTACAAATCTGCTATAACAAAATTTTTGACTAATGAAGAGACTGCAGATATAGTAAAAGCTATGGACGGAAAACCAGGAGATCTTTTATTATTCTGTGCAGATAAAAATAAAGTAGTATTTGATTCACTAGGAGCTTTAAGACAGGAGCTAGCAAAAAGATTAGGACTTATTAATAAAGATGAATATAATTTCGTATGGATAACAGAATTTCCACTTCTTGAGTATTCAGAAGAGGATAAGAGATATGTTGCTATCCACCACCCATTTACAGCTCCTATGGACGAAGATATAGAACTACTCGATGAAGATCCAGTAAAAGTTAGATCTAAAGCTTATGATATAGTGTTAAATGGATATGAGATAGGTGGAGGAAGCGTAAGAATACATCAACGAGAAATACAAGAAAAAATGTTCAAGCTTCTTGGATTTACTGAGGAACAATCATACGAGAGATTCGGATTTTTACTAAATGCATTTAAATATGGAGTGCCACCTCATGCAGGACTTGCATATGGACTTGACCGCCTTGTAATGATTATGACAGGATGTGATAATATAAGAGATGTAATAGCATTCCCGAAAACTAAAGATGCTAGTTGTCTAATGACAGAGGCACCAAATGTAGTAGAAAATAAGCAACTTAAAGAGTTGTCGATAAAGTTGGATTTAAGTAAATAATCATAATTTGAATAAATTTGAAACGTGTGCTTATCAAAGACAAAAAATTACAATTATGTATTGTAATTTTTTTGACTTTGTGCTAATATATATGAACAATTGCTATATTAAGATTGTTAAATTTTATATAAGGGAGAAGTTTTTATGAGTGAAGCAATAAATATTGAAAAAGAACAGTTAATTGTTGGAAATAATGTACTAGATAACGAATATAAAGAAGAACCAAAGAAGGAAGAGCTAAAGACGGATAAAATCATTAGAACCCCAGGTAGAATAAATTTTTGTGGTGCAATTTATGAAATCGATGAAGATTGTTTCCTTAAAAAGGTAGGTCAACCTGATGAAGATCCAAATATAGAAATAATTAAAAAATAAAAAGGTGTGATGATCTATGTGCAAAAGAGATTTGATTGTAATTGGTGGACCCACTGCAAGTGGGAAGACTGACGTGTCAGTAGAGCTTGCTAAACGAATAAGTGGTGAAATAATATCAGCTGATAGTATTCAAGTCTATATGCACATGAATATAGGTAGTGCAAAGGTATCAAATAAAGAAATGAAGGGAGTTTTTCATTATTTAATAGATGAGATAGCACCCGATGAAGAATTTAATATAGCAATTTTTAAACAAAAAGCTGAACATTATATTGAAAAAATTTATACAAAAGATAAAATACCCATAATAGTTGGTGGCACCGGCTTTTATGTACAAAGCGTATTAAAGGATGTTGAATTTGCAGAAATGGAATCAGATTACGAGCTTCGTAGAAAATTAGAAAATGAAGCGAAGACGCAGGGGAATGAATACGTGCATGATATGCTTAAACAAATAGATGAAGTTTCTGCAAGAAATATTCACCCAAATAATTTGAAAAGAGTTATAAGAGCTATAGAGTATTATAAAATAACCGGACAACCTATATCAATTCACAATGAAAAAGAGAAAACAAAAGTAGATATATATAATACTAAATATTTTGTTTTAAATATGGATAGAGAAACACTCTATGATAGAATAAATAGAAGAGTTGACATAATGATGAGTAATGGTCTTATTGATGAAGTTAAAATGCTTCTAAATATGGGATATCATGAGAATTTAACATCAATGCAAGGAATAGGTTATAAAGAGGTTGTAGATTATATAAAAGGAAATATATCTTTTGAGATAATGGTGAGTACTATAAAACAAAACACTAGAAATTTTGCTAAAAGGCAACTTACTTGGTATAAGAATCAAACAAATGCTATTTGGATAGATGTGGATAAGCTAGGGTTTGACACAGAAAAGATAATGAATGAGATGTTAAAGAGGATGTGACGTATGTATGAATGAACTACTTAATGAAATGCTGCTAAAAGAATTTAGTATTAGTCATAAATTAATAGATTTAGTTTGTGAAACAGAAAAACAGTTACATAATAAATTTATGGAAGTTGATAAGGTTGCTGAATATAATCAATATAAAGTACTTAAAGCATTTGGGGAAAATAAAGTAAGCGAAATACATTTTGCAAGTACTACGGGATATGGCTATAATGATGCAGGGCGTGACATCATTGAAAGTATATATGCAGATGTATTTAAGACGGAATCGGCGTTAGTGCGTTCACAAATGGTTTGCGGTACCCATGCATTGTCAGTTGCTTTATCTGCTAATCTAAAACCAGGTGACGAAATGTTATGTCCTGTGGGAAAGCCTTATGATACTCTGGCTTCTGTTATAGGTACTAATGGTGCAAGAGGATCTCTTATAGAATATGGTGTAACTTATAGGCAAGTAGATTTGTTACCTGACTACAGTTTTGATTATGAAAATATAAAAAAAGCAATAAACTCTAAAACAAAACTTGTAGAAATCCAACGTTCTAGGGGATATAGCACTCGACCGTCATTTAGCATAAAAGAAATAAAAGATTTAATAAAATATATACGAGGGATAAAAGAAGATGTGATAATTTTAGTAGATAATTGTTATGGTGAATTTGTTGACTACACTGAGCCATCAGAAGTTGGGGCAGATATGGTTGTGGGTTCTCTTATAAAAAATCCAGGTGGGGGTATAACACCCATAGGCGGATACATAGTGGGAAAAAATGAATTTATAGAGAATGCTGCATATAGGCTTACCTGTCCAGGACTCGGCAAAGAAGTAGGCGCGAGCTTAGGTCTTAATCAAAAATTTCTTCAAGGCCTGTTTATGGCACCGCAAACGGTTTCAGCAAGCCTAAAAGGAGCCATATTTACAGCAGCTATAATGGATAAACTAGGATTTGAAGTTAGTCCAAAAGCAGAAGAAAGCAGAACTGATATAGTTCAACAAATAAATATGAGAACCCCTGAAAATGTTATAAAATTTTGTCAAGGTATACAAAAAGCTTCACCGATTGATAGTCACGCAATGCCACAGCCGTGGGATATGCCGGGCTATGATAATCAAGTTATAATGGCTGCAGGTACGTTTGTACAAGGTTCATCAATAGAGCTTAGTGCAGATGCACCGATAAGACCTCCGTACACAGTTTATATGCAAGGCGGATTAACGTATTGGCATGCAAAGATAGGAACGATGGTTGCGATTGAAAATATGAATATTATATAGGGAGAGAAGATATATGGAGGAATTAAATGGAGATTTAGAGATTCAAAAATATATATTAGAATTGTTAAATAAGAATTCAGATGTAAAACCAAATAAATCATTAGATGAAATACTAGAAGAAATAGATAAAAACGATTTGCAATACGAAAAATTAAAAACAGGTAAAGAGAGTCAGATATCACTATAAAATAGTAAAGCTTCGGGAGTTATATCTCTCGAAGCTTTACTATTTTAGCAGCTTTTCTTCTTCGTTCATCATCTATTTGGGCATAATGTTTTTTGGTAGTATTAACATCTTTATGGCCAAGCACATCAGCTACAAGGTAGATATCCCCTGTTTCTCTATAGAGATTGGTTCCATAAGTGCTACGTAATTTATGGGGAGATATCTTTTTTAGATTAGTAACAAGTGCGGAATATTTTTTAACTATATTTTGAACTGAGCGAACATTCAAACGTTTATTTTGTAGTGACAATAAAAATGCTTTTTCATGACCTGATTCGGGTACCATGGAATTTCTTTCCTGTAAATAGTCAATTAAAGCTCTTTTAACCTCATCGCTAAAGTAAACTATTACTTCATTTCCACCTTTGCGAGTTATTTTAATGCCATTTGTATTCATATCTATATCGTTTATATCAAGTCCTACACATTCGGAAACACGAATCCCAGTGCCAAGTAAAAGTGAAATGAGGGCAAGATCACGTATTTTAGTTTTGGAATGATATTTTTGTTGAAATTTTGTCAAATCGTTTCCTGACTCCACTTCATCGAGTAGTTTAACCATTTCATCTACTTCAAGTCTGATTATATTTTTTTGATGAATTTTAGGTAAATCAACGAGTAAGGAAGGATTATTTTTAATTTTTCTTTTTTTGTAGAAATATTTATAAAATGTTCTAAGGCTAGCAAGCTTGCGAGCCTTAGCTTTTTCGTCATTGGCATGTTCAATAACTTTCTCTGTTCTTTCATCCTTCTTTGTAAAATATGATAAGTACTCCAAATATCTCTCTATATCCTCTGGGGTTATTTTATCAAGAAAATCAACAGTAATTTTAGTTTTATCTTCATTTATATAAAGTTCTTTAAATAAAAAATCAAAGAAAACAATTAAATCATAAGCATATGCAATACGAGTTTTAACTCCCGTTGTCTGTTCTATACCACGAAAAAAGTCAAAACAAAAAGATGGGAGTATATTTGTAAGCTCCCTAAGTTTGGCAGTGAATTTTAATTTTTGTTGAATCTGATATGAATTCTTGTCCATAAGAAACCTCCAGTGTAATGATATTAGCAAAAACAAAATACAAGTTGTATACTAGTCACTTTTTAATTCATTCTACCACATTTTATTAATAATTAAAAGTGAATTTCAATAATAGGAAAAATGTCTTACAAAAACAGGACTTTTTTCCTATAGTATTATGATAAAGATAGTGATATAATAAGGAGTATCATCAATATTACAAATTTTTCTTTATTAAAATTTCGTTACAAACATTGAAAAATTGATAAGTTGTGATAAAATTAATTTGTAATATTGATGAAATACAAAAATAAAAAGGGGGATGTTTATGAACAAAAAATTAATTACCGGGATTATATCATTAGCAATGTGTCTTAATATCGGTGTAGTAACAATGGTATTTGCAGAGGAAACAGCTACAACAAGTAATATTACTGCTATTTCTACTGAGGCTACAAAAATTAGTATTGATAACAAAGGAAATAAAGTATTATTAAACGAGAAATTAAAAGAGGCAAAGGAAGTAAAAGAAAATGTAAAAGAAAAATTAATAGAAAAAGTTGAAAAGGTTAAAGAACTAAAAGAAAAAATTGAAATAAGAAAGGAAAACTATAAAAAACTTCATAGCTTACTTGAAAAGAAAATTAAATTAATTAATGCAAGATTAGAACTTTTAGCATCCGATACATCAGTAGATGCGATAGCTAAAGTTGAAGCATTAAAAGCACAATTAGCTAAGACAGAATTACAAATAACACGACTTGATAAAAGTATAGTAACTGAGAAAAATTTATTAAAAGAAAAGGTAAAAGAGGAATATACAACAGAAGAATTAGCTAAAATACAAGAAGTTGCACAAATATTAAAAGAACACAAAGATTTAAAACTATTACCTGTTCAAAATGTTTTTGCAAAAGGTAAAAATTTAAAATTTGATTTACCACCAGTTATAAAGGAAGGTAGAACGCTTATACCTATTAGAGCATTATCAGAGGCTTATGGATTTGATGTGAAATGGGATGCAGAAACTAAAAAGATAACAATAACAAAAGGTGATAAGGTAATTGAATTATTTGTAGATAGTAAAGAAGCATTTGTAAATGGAGAAAAAGTAGAGCTTGATGTGCCAGCAAAATTGTATAAAGTGAATAAAGAAGGTTCAAGAACAGTAGTTCCTTTAAGATTTATAATCGAACAAATGGGTTTAAATGTTAAGTGGGATCAGGAAACAGAAACAATAGATATTGATGATGAAAAAGAAGTAGAAGTTAAAGACGAAGATATAATAGAACAAGATGCTACTAAATTAGATGAAGAACTAAATAAAATAGAAAATGAAGTTGATGGAACAATTGCTACGGATGAAACAACTACAAATGTATTAGAGGGTGAGATTACAGAAGAAGCTGCAACAACAGAGGAAACCACAACAACAGAAGCAGCAACGACAACAGAAGAAACTAGTGCAGATAAAGATGTAATTGTAGAATAATACATATAACTAAAAACTAAATATTGTACAAACTAAAAAACTTCAGTCATATGCTGGAGTTTTTTTAATATAATAAATAAGAAATTGATATTTTAATATTTACAAATTGGATGTGATAATATGAAAAAAATTATTTTATTTATTATCTTTTTTCATATCATATTGTTAGTATTTACAGTAAAAACAAATTATATGCCTATACAATATGATGAAAATAATAACAGTACAATTATTAACTATAAAGATATTAATAAAAATGAAACTCAAAAACTAGATTTAGAAGATTATGTTTTAGGTGTTGTTGCTGCCGAGATGCCAGCAAGTTTTGAAATCGAAGCGCTAAAAGCACAGACATTAGCAGCGCGTACTTATTCATTAAAAAACAAAGCTTTTATAACAAATGATATAAATTGTGATCAAGCTTTTGCATCAAAGGAGGAACTGAAAAAAAGGTGGGGTAAAAACTTTGAAAAAAATTATAATAAAATAAAGTTAGCTATTTCAGAAACTAAAGGGGAAATAGTAGTTTTTAATGGCGAACTTATAGATGCTGTATATCATTCTACAAGTGCTGGAGAAACGCAAAATGCAGAAGATGTATGGAAGTATAGCCACCCATATTTAATAAGTGTTATGAGCACGTTAGATTCAAAAGCTCCATCATATAATGCAGAAGTTAGAGTCTCTGAAAAAAAGTTACTAGAGATATTTAGAAATAATTTAGGTATAAAAGAAAAAAAGGTAAATTTAAAGGTAAAAGAACGATATGAAACAGGATATGTAAAAACCATATTAATAAATAAAACAGAAGTAAAAGGTACAGAACTTAGAAAACTCTTAAATTTAAGATCGAATAATTTTGATATAGAAAAAAAAGGTTCAGAATATATATTTAAAACAAAAGGTTATGGTCATGGTGTTGGAATGAGCCAATATGGAGCTAACTTTCTAGCAAAAGAAGGAATGAAGTATGATGAAATAATCAAACATTATTATACAGGTGTGGAGATAAGACAAATAGGACAGATGACAGAGTATAGAAAATAGATTACAAAAATAATATATCACACAAAAATATTCTTATATAAGAATATTTTTGTAAGTCCTCGTCAATAATATTGATGGAGGTGTTGTGTATGAAAAAGAACTTTTATGTAGCTCTTATGGCTTGTTTTGTTGTAGTAATAATTGCTTCAATATTAATTGTTGATAACAGTTTGGATGTTTCAAATCAAGCAAAGACTCAAAAAGGGTATGTTGATCTAGATAAGGAGTTTGTTGATAAAAATTTTGAATCAATTCAAGCTTCAACAGGACAAGATAAGAACATAGAAATGGCAGAGGCAGAAAAAGTAGAGGAAGCAGAAGTAAGTAAAAAAATCGAAGTGAAACAAGAATTTATATGGCCTATAAAGGGCGAAATAGAAACAAATTACAGCCCGAATAAGGTAGTGTATGATAAGTTTTTAGATCAATATACTGGAGAAGAAGAAGTTAGCATAACAGCTAATAAAGATGATGATGTGGTAGCGGCAGAAGAAGGAACAATATTAAAAATATTTGATGGTGTGGTAGGTAAAACGATAGAAATAGAACACGAAAATGGTTATGTTACTACATACAGTAATGTATGTGACTTAAAAGTAGAAGAGGATGAATTTGTTGAAAAGAACGAAGCACTAGGTAAAGTTAACCAGTTAGATGGACAGTACAATTTTGTAAAGTTTGGTGTTAAGAAAGATGGAAAATATATAGACCCCAAAAAGGTTGTAAATTAATAAAATGGTAAACAAATATAAAATATGAAAAAAATTCAAGCAAGTGCTTGAATTTTTTTCATATTCTGATAGAATAGATCGAGAGGGGTGATTAAATATATGGTTGATATAAAATATTTAGAGTCACAGGCAAATGAAATACGTAAATGGGCACTTAAAGAAGTGTATACTGCAAATTCTGGACATATAGGAGGAGCATTATCTATAGCAGATATAGTGTCTGTACTTTATTTTAATGAAATGAATGTAGAACCTAAAAATCCTACATGGATTGAAAGAGATAGATTTGTACTTTCTAAGGGGCATACGTGTGCTGCACTTTATGCGGTGCTTGCTATGAAAGGGTATTTTGATACTGATGAGTTATACAAATTTAGGAATATAAATTCATTTTTAGAAGGGCATCCTGCACTTGGTAAAGTTCCTGGTATAGATATGTCAACAGGTTCACTAGGACAAGGATTATCTGTTGCAAATGGTATGGCACTAGCAGCTAAAATCGATAATAAAGACTATCGTGTATATGTAATAATGGGCGATGGAGAAATGGGCGAGGGACAAATATGGGAAGCAGCAATGACATCTGCGCACTATAAGCTAGATAATATTTGTGCATTTCTTGATGATAATGGACTTCAGATTGATGGTAAAACAAGTGATGTAAAAAATGTAGAGCCGTTGGATAAAAAGTTTGAGGCATTTGGATGGAATGTTATAAAAATAGATGGACACAGCATAGAACAGATAGTAAATGCACTTAGTGAAGCAAAAAAAATTAAAGAAAAACCTACCCTTGTTTTAGCAAAAACACTGAAGGGTAAAGGTGTGTCATTTATGGAAAATCAAGCCGGATGGCACGGAAAAGCACCAAATGATGAAGAATATGAAAAGGCGTTGATTGAGTTAGGGGGGATTAAATAAATGGGACTTGCAACTAGAGAGGCATATGGACAAGCACTTGCAGAGATAGGGATACAAAATGATAATATAGTCGTGCTTGATGCTGACTTATCAAAATCTACTAAAACGGAAGATTTTAAAAAGGTTTGTAAAGATCGTTTTATAAATATGGGTATATCCGAGGGGGACATGATGTCGACTGCAGCTGGACTTGCTACATGTGGAAAAATAGTGTTTGCAAGTACATTTGCTATGTTTGCAGCCGGACGTGCGTATGAGCAAATAAGAAATTCAATATGCTACCCAAACCTAAATGTAAAAGTAGCAGCCACTCATGCAGGCATATCGGTAGGAGAAGATGGTGCGTCTCATCAGTGTATAGAAGATATAGCTCTTATGAGAGTTATACCAAACATGACGGTCTTTTCACCGTCTGACGCTACCGAAACAAAGGCTATTATAAAATATTGTGTAGAAAATAAAGGACCTATGTATGTAAGATTAGGTAGGCTGAAGACAGAAGATATATTTGATCAAGAAAATTATAAATTCGAATTTGGAAAAGGTGTAGAAATAGCTGAAGGAAAGGATATTGCCATATTTGCTACAGGCATGATGACAGGAATAGCTATAGAAGCAAATAAAATTTTAAAAGATAAAGGAATCTCAGCTCGAATTGTTAATATACATACTATAAAACCTATTGACAAAGAAATAATAATAAAAGCTGCGAAAGAAATAGGAAAGATAGTAACACTCGAGGAGCATAATATATATGGCGGTTTCGGAAGTGCAGTATGTGAAGTAATAGCCGAGTATTATCCAGCAAGAGTAAAGATAATAGGTGTAAACGATCACTTCGGAAAATCAGGCAAAGCAGAAGAAGTAATTAAGCTATATGGACTTGATGCAGAGAGTGTAGCCGTGAAGATAAAAGATTGGTTGAAATAAAACTATAACCTTAAGGAGGAATACATATGTCAATGATGCTTTTTGCCCCAGTTGTTTTAATAATTATCGCTGTTTTAGTATATCTAGGAATAGCATTTAACGGGGGAAATTTTAGTATGAATTTATCAGGAAGTTTGAAAGAGTTGACGGATAATCAAGTTATTGATGAAGGTCAGGCTGAAAAAATAAAGATATATTATCAAAAAAAGAAAGAGGATAGTAATATAGCTATGGTTATCTTGTCTGTTATAGGTGTGATACTTATAGGTTTGGGTATTATACTCGTATTTGCTCATAATTGGTATCAGATACCTAAATTTATAAAACTCGGAATAAGCATATTTATTTTAATTATTGCTCAAGTTATATTTTTTGTTAATATACATAAAAAGAAAACTTCCTTGCTTGCAGTTGAAGGTAGCTCTATATTTTTAGCTATTATAAGTGCAGCAACAATTGCGTTAATTAGTCAAATATACCACATACAAGGTAGTTTTGAAGATTTTATGTTTGCATGGATGATAATGATTCTGCCAATCCCGTATATATATGGTTCAGCACTTACTGGAATATTATATATGATAGGTATAACAATATGGGCAAACGGCTATCAAGCAAGTATTTTTGATTTTGATTCTAAAGCTAATATTATTATGTATTTACTTATAATACCGTTTGTTTTAAACTTTATCACAAAAAATATATATGCATTACGTGAGCGTTTTGTTGAATTAGTATTGTTTATTACTATGATTATCAATTTATACCAACTCTCATATAACGAAAGTAATATTATAAATTCGGTGATTGTATTTAATTCAATTTTAGTAGTTATATTATTTATGAGCTCTTTTTTTAAAAGATTAAATTTAAACTTAACTAAAGTTTTGGCACAAATAACTATAGTTTTTCAAATGCTCATAATGGCATTTCAAAAACATAATTATAATAATGAATTAATGAGATCAAATCAAAATTTATTTAGTGATATAGCCTCACTTTTAATAATATTAATAGCTTTAATAGGGTTTTACTATTTCGTTAGGAAAAAGGAATATGAAAAACTTTTATATGCTAGTACACCTGTTTTACTAATACTTGGCAATTACGGTTTCGATACTAAATATGCTACAGATATTTCGTTTTATATTATAAACATCTATCTTATAGTTATTGCAGTCTGTTTAATTATAACCTCAAATAAAACAAACAATTTACTAAAACTTAATGCAGGATTAGTTATTACTATCATATTGATATTTAAATGGTTTGCAGATATGGGATTCGGAATAATAGAAAGAGCAATCGGATTTATTGCAGTAGGGGCATTTTTAATAGTAATAAATTTAAAAATACTAAAAAAGAAGAAAGAGGTGTTAAAAAATGAACAAGTTGACGAATAATTGTAAAGGGTTAGTAGAAAAAATAAAGAAATTTAAATTATTGATTATTACAATAATATTAATTGTTCAGCTTCTAATACCAGCATCTATGATATATAGTGAAGAAATTATTTCTATAGTAGGAGATGAGATATCACTTGAAATTGAACCAGTTGATCCTTATGATTACTTTAGAGGAAGATATCTATCTATCAGACCTATTGAAACAAAGGTAGTATATCAGCAATTTACTCAGGATTTAAAGGATGAATTACGAAATAGAGCTACTTCAAGCTCTAGTAATTACTTTTATGATAATATAAAATGCTACATTACCTTTAAAAAGGGTCAGGATGGAATGCATACAATCGATCAAGTAACATTTGAAAAACCAAAAAATACAAGGTCATATTTAAAAGCTACTATAAATAATATATGGGAGTCGAACGGAAAAGAAATTCATGTAAATTATTCTATGAATCAATTTTTTATTAATGAAGACTTTGCTTTAAAATCTGAAGATACTATAAGGAATCTGCCACAAGGAACTAAAGCATATATAAAAGCAAAAATTAATGATGGAGATTTTGTGATAGAGAATTTATATGTGGGTGATAAAAATATATATGAATACTTAAAATAAATATGAATAAATTCTTGAAATATTGAACCTTAAAAGCCCAGGCATTTGCTTGGGCTTTTAAGGTTTTGATTGATTATAAAATATTAATTCTGTTTGTTTCTTAATTCTTCATAAATTTTAAACATTATAATTAAAATTTCACAATAAACTCTTAATAATACTGGCCCTAAAAGTAACATAGCTAAACCTTCAAGAAGCTTATTACCCACGATATTTATTAATCCTGAACCTATTACTATAACAAGACCTATTATAAAGATTGCTTGAATAATAATTGGTGTAATCATCTTTTTAAATCCAAAAAAATCTTTCACAAATATCCCCCCTTTTGTAATTAAATTGGTTAGCAAATAATAATTTTATTGCTATTTATTTAATTATACACATTTATGTATAAATTTGCAAGGGGTTTTTTAGGGGTTTATATCAAATAAAATAAAGAATGAGGCAAAGCCTCATTCTTTATTTATACATATCAGCGATGTCGTCTACTAAGTTACCCACTTTTACTATCCAGTCTTTACTAACCTTACCAAAACCTTTTCTATTGTTTCTTGACGTAAGAGCTAAACTAGCCATTCCAATTAGGTTCCCAACTACGAAACCTGTTACAAATCTGTTAAAGTTCATATTCATGCTCCTTTCATTTTGTATATTCCTTTATTATTTTTTACAAATTTCTTATTTATACACTGGTATTATTATGAAATATTTTAAAAAAATAATTTTTTTTTGAAATAACAATTGTATTAAATCAAAAAGTTTATTATAATACTTATATAGTCGTATAAAAAGGAGAAAAATATGTTTGAAAATGTAAATACTGTAATTTTTGATTTTGATGGAACTATGGTAGATTCTATTAGTGTATGGAAAAAAATGAATTTTGATTACTTTAAAGAATTTGGAGTTAATTTAGAGGAAGAATCTATTAATAAGTTATTAAATCTAACTTGCTCAGAAACGGCAGAATATAGCACTAAAAATTTTAATATAACACTTACAACCAATCAAATAAGAAATTTTTGGATTGAAAAAGGAATAGAGTATTATGATAAGTACGTGCTATTAAAAGAAGGAATAAGAGAATTTTTAGAACTGTTAAGAAAAAACAACTTTAAAATTGGAATAGCTACTAATAATATTAGACCTATAACAGACTATTTTTTAAAAAAAGAAGACATGCTTAAAAATATTGATTTTATTTGTACTATGGACGATGTACAAATAAGAAAGCCAGATCCAGAAATGTATTTTAAAGTGGCAAAGTTTTTAGAGTCGGATATGACTAATTGTTTGGTCTTTGAAGATTCCATTGTAGGATTAATCGCCGCAAAAAGGGCTGGAATGAAAGTTTGTGCAGTACTTAATGGGCAATCAGTTGATAAAATAGATGAGCTAAAAGTAATATCAGATTATCAAGTAAGTAGTTTTAAAGATATTAAAATATGATTTTCCGGGGGGGAAAAGAATGAAGTATACTAATGAAACTGAGTTATATGAAATAATTGAATCAAGACATAAAGATCCACATCACATTTTGGGAATGCATAAAATTGAATTAAAAGGTAACGAGATAGTTGTTGTTAGGGCATATATACCGCAAGCAAAAACTGTATATGTAATTACAGAAAATAAAGATGAGAGTATTTACGAAATGAAAAAAATACATGATTCTGGTTTTTTTGAGTTATTTTTTCCAGAAAAGAATAGAAAATTCAAGTATAGACTAAAGGCCGAGGATTATGAAAATAATGTTTGGGAATTTCATGACCCATATTCATTTGATAAGGTGATAACTAGTTTTGATTTACATTTATTTAATGCTGGAAATCATTATGATATATATGAAAAATTAGGTGCTCATCCTATGGAGATAGATGGAATTTATGGTACTCTTTTTGCTGTATGGGCGCCAAATGCCAAAAGGGTAAGCGTTGTAGGGAACTTTAATGCTTGGGATGGAAGACGTAATCAAATGAGACTTTTGAGTAATTCAGGCGTATGGGAGTTATTTATTCCTGATATTGGGGTTTATGAGGCATATAAATATGAGATAAAAGCAAAAAATAATGATGTATTTCAAAAAGCTGACCCATATGCTAACGCAGCAGAACTGAGACCAAGAACAGCATCTGTTGTTTATGATATTTCAAAGTTTGAGTGGAAAGATAGTGAATGGATGTCTAAAAGAACTGCTGAAGATGTTTATAATAGACCTATGAACATATATGAGGTACATCTCGGATCTTGGATGAGAGTAGAAGATAATGAATTTATGAGCTATAGAGAATCAGCACATAAATTATGTGCTTATGTAAAAAATATGGGTTATACACATATCCAACTTCTTCCTATTGAAGAGTTTCCTTTTGATGGGTCGTGGGGATATCAAGTAACGGGGTATTATGCGCCGACTAGTCGATTTGGCACACCAGATGATTTTGCATACTTTGTTGACCATATGCATGAAAATGGTATAGGTGTTTTACTTGACTGGGTTCCTGCTCATTTCCCAAAAGATGCACATGGACTTAGAAGGTTTGATGGGACAGCCTTATATGAACATGAAGATGCAAGACGTGGCGAGCATCCAGACTGGGGTACACAAATATTTAATTATGGAAGAAATGAAGTTGAAAACTTCCTAATCGGTAATGCAATATTTTGGATACAAAAATACCATATTGATGGTTTGAGGGTAGATGCTGTGGCGTCTATGTTATATTTAGACTATGGTAAAAATTATGGCGAATGGGTACCAAATGGATATGGTGGAAAAGAAAATAATGAAGCTATAGAGTTCATGAAACACATGAATTCAGTTATAGCGGGTAAATTTCCCGGAGTTATGATGATTGCGGAAGAGTCTACTGCATGGACAGGTGTATCACATCCTACTGAAGATCATGGATTGGGATTCAAATATAAATGGAATATGGGATGGATGAACGATTTCTTATCATATATAAGTAAAGATCCTATATATAGAAAATTTCACCATGGTGATTTGACTTTTAGTCTAATATATGCATTTACTGAAAAATTTCTCTTAGTACTTTCTCATGACGAAGTTGTTCACGGAAAAGGATCTATGATAGGCAAGATGCCTGGAGATTATTGGCAAAAATTTGCTAACCTGAGAGTTGCTTATGGATTTATGTATGCTCACCCTGGTAAAAAACTATTATTTATGGGAAGTGAGTTTGGGCAATTTGATGAGTGGAATGAAGCTAAGAGCATTGATTGGAACTTACTAGAATTTGAGAAACATAAACAAATGCAAGATTATACGAGAGACTTGAACTTTTTATATAAAAATGAAAAAGCATTATGGCAAAAAGATTTTACAGGTGAGGGTTTCGAATGGATAGACTGTGCAGACTATCAAATAAGTATGGTGACTTTCCTAAGAAAAGGCGAAAATCCAGATGATGATATAGTAGTAGTATGCAACTTTACTCCTACTCCACATTTTAATTATAGAATGGGAGTTCCTGAGGGTACTTATGTAGAGATATTTAATACAGATGATGTAAAATATGGCGGTAGTGGAGTTAAGAATGAAAAGCCAATTAAAGCAGATAAAAAGCATTGGAACTATAGAGACTATAGCATAGAAGTAAAAGTACCACCACTTGGCGCTGTGTACTTTAAAAAAGTAAAGAATTAAGAAATGTAGATAACTAGAAAAGAATAATAAACTTTCGCGCTGTCATTGCGAGGAACGTATTTTGTGACGAAGCAATCTTATTTTTATTTTTGAAATGATAAAAAGATTAGATTGCTTCGTCGAAAGAACCTTCTCGCAATGACAGATTACTAGAAAGTGGAGGCGATGTGCGATATATGAAACAAATTGAAATCTATACAGATGGGGCATGCTCTGGCAACCCTGGTCCTGGTGGATACGGAACTATTCTAAAATATAAAGACAATGAAAAACATTTTTCACAAGGCTATAAACTTACAACAAATAACAGAATGGAGATTTTGTCAGTTATAGTGGGTATAGAGGCATTGTCTGAAACTTGTGAGGTTACTGTGTACACTGATTCTAAATATGTATCGGACTCCATATCACAGGGTTGGGCCAAAAAGTGGAAAGAAAATAACTGGAAAAGAAACTCAAAAGAAAAAGCACTTAACATAGATCTTTGGGATAGGCTACTTAATTTAATTGATAAACATAAAATAACGGTAGTCTGGGTAAAAGGGCACTCAGGACATGAATATAATGAAAAATGCGATAAGTTGGCAGTTGCAGCATGTAGAGCAGATAATCTACTAGAAGATGAAGGATACTCAAATAGTTGAAAGTGTAAAGTTGAAAATTTAAAGTTAAATGTAAAATAGACCTCGATTGAAGGATGGTGTTGAAGTGATAGAAATAGCAATAGATGGTCCGGCTGGGGCAGGAAAGTCAACTATATCAAAAATAACGGCAGGGAATCTTAAATTACTTTATATCGATACTGGAGCCATGTTTAGAGCTGTAACATTTTATTTTATCTCTAATAATATAGATTATGAAAATGAGGAGAGCGTAAATAAATATATAGACGATATATGTATAGAATTAAAGCATATTAACGGTATTCAACACATTTATCTAAATGGAAACGATGTAACAAAAGAGATAAGAACAGAAGAAATTTCAAAAGCTGTTTCAGTAGTTGCAAAGAATCAAAAAATTCGTGAGATGCTTTTAGATATTCAGAGAAAAATAGCGAAAGAAAATAATGTAGTAATGGATGGCAGGGATATTGGCACATGCGTTTTACCTAATGCAGGGCTTAAAATATTTTTAGTTGCTTCTGTAGAGGAAAGGGCTAGAAGAAGATATAAGCAACTTGTACGAAGAGGAAAAACTGCTGATTATGATGAAATACTCGTAAATCTTAAGAAAAGAGATGAACAAGATATGACAAGAGAAATAGCTCCCCTTAAAAAGGCAAATGATGCAATAATTATTGATAGCACTAATATGACATTAGAGAAAGTAGTGAAAATTATAGTAACATTAGCTAACGAGAGATTTTAAATAAAAATAGTGATATAATAATATTAATAGTAAACACTATCTATATATTGAAACATTGAGATACGGTATAGAAGTAATTATTAATTTTGAAAATTATAATATAAAAATATAGATTCTACAAGAGAATCTTGTAGAATAGGTCGAAAAAAATATAAAAACGCGTTAATATTTAAAAAATAGCAAAATTAGACTTGACAATGTTCGATAAAAGTGATTATATATGTATAACTGCGTAACATTTATGTCAGTAGAAATAATATTTAAAATTAGAAAGCGGTGAATATAATTTGGCAGAAGAGTATAAAGAATTTGAAGAAAATATCTTAAGGTTAACAGGAATAGATTTAAATTCTTATAAAGAGAAACAGATGAAGAGAAGACTAGACTTTTTAATAGATAGAATGGGACAAAAAACATATACCAATTACTTTAAAGTTTTAAAAGAAAATAAAGATGAACTTGAGAATTTTAAGAGTTATATAACAATAAATGTTTCAGAGTTCTTTAGAAATTATCCCCAATGGGAAATATTGCAAAAAAAGATTATACCATATCTAATAGAACTAAAAAAAGGACAAACCCTGAATATATGGAGTGCAGCGTGTTCTACAGGAGATGAGCCATATTCAACAGCAATATTAATGAAAAAACATTTCCCCAATATAAAATTCAATATTTTAGCTACTGATATTGATGAAGATATACTAAGCAAAGCTAAAAAAGGAGAATACTATTTTAAAAGTATTGAAAAAATACCACCAACATATATAAATGAATTTTTTACAAAATCAGATAAAGATGTTTATACTATTAATGAAGATATAAAAAAACATGTTACATTTAAAAAACATGATTTAATTGTGGAATCATACTCAACAGGGATGGACTTAATAATATGTAGAAATGTTGTAATATATTTTACAGAAGAAGTTAAAAATCAAATGTATCGAAAATTTGCTAATTGCATGGAAAAAGATAGAATTTTATTTATTGGAAATACTGAACAAATAATAAGTTCAAATAAATACGGGTTTGAATATATTGAAAACTTTTTTTATAAAAAGATATAGAAATAATTATGAATTAATTTCTGGGAGGCGTAGAAAATGAAAATAACATTTTTAGGGGCAGCAAAGACAGTAACGGGTTCATGTTATTTAGTACAATTTAATAATAAAAATTTTCTAGTAGATTGTGGAATGTTTCAAGGTCATAGCAAGGAAAATGAATTTAACGAAGAGCCTTTTCCATTTAATGCTGCAGATATAGATTACATTCTTTTAACTCATTCACATATAGACCACAGTGGTAGAATACCTAAAATCTATAAAGATGGTTTTAGAGGACAAGTTATTTGTACAAAGGCAACACATGATTTATGTCAAATAATGTTGCCCGACAGTGGATTTATTCAAGAGCATGAAGCAGAATGGAAAAATCGTAAACTAATAAGAGCAGGTAAGTCACCAATTCCGCCAATGTATACAGCAGAAGAAGCTATGCAGTCTTTAAAACTTTTTAAATATATTTCTTATTATGAGGATGTTAGTTTAAGCGATGATCTAAGAGTCAGATTTTTAGATGCTGGACATATATTAGGTTCTTCAATCCTAGAAATATGGGTAAGAGAAAACGGACATGAGACGAAAATAGTATTTTCAGGGGATTTAGGGAATAATGATTTACCAATACTTAGAGCTCCTGATATAATAGAAGATGCGGATTATTTAATAATAGAATCTACATATGGTAATAGATTACATAGTCAAACAGAAGATAGAGTTCACAAGCTTATGAATATTATGAAAGAAACTATAGATAGAGGTGGAAATGTAATCATACCTTCATTTGCTGTTGGTAGAACACAAGAAATAATATATGAAATTCATAAATTTAAAGAAGAATATCCTGAATATGTTAAGTTTTTAAATGAAACGCCTGTATATATAGACAGTCCACTTGCGATATCTGCAACAGAAGTATTTAGAAATAACCTTGACTGTTTTGACGAAGAAGCACAAACATATGTACGAAATGGGGATAACCCACTCGACTTCCCAGGTCTAAAGCTTAGTAAAAGTGCCGACGATTCTAAAGCTTTAAATGAAGACCAAGTACCAAAAATAATAATTTCAGCAAGTGGAATGTGTGAAGCTGGAAGGATAAGACATCACTTAAAGCATAATTTATGGAAACCAGAAAGTAGCATATTATTTGTTGGATATCAAGCAGTTGGTACCCTTGGTCGCAGGCTAACAGATGGTGCTAAGAAAGTAAAACTTTTTGGTGAAGAAATATCAGTAAATGCAAAAATAGAAGTTATAGAGGGCTATTCAGGACATGCTGATCAAAATGGACTCATAGACTGGGTAAAGCATATAAAAAACAAACCTAAAAAAGTCTTTATTGTTCACGGTGAACCTGACGCTCAAGAAGTATTTAGCAAACTATTAGATGAAAAATTTGGTTTTGATACGGTTATCCCTGAATATGCAGATCACTTTGACTTAACTATAGGTGATGTTGTTGAAACACCATTTAAAGAGACAAAAGATAAATTTATAAGACTTCAACTTCTTTCACAAATAGAAATATTGCAAGAACAAGCAGATTTTATAGGTATGCATATAAACCAAGCTTATTTAAATAATAAATCTGATGAGGAAATAGAAGAACTGCAAAGCAAACTTTCAGATTTAGATAGAGATTTGGTTAGTATAAGGGCGAATTTGATAAAATAGAACCAAACATATAAGCGAGCCATGATGCTCGCTTATATGTTATTATTAATAATTTTCATCCAAAGTCAGGTAAACCCACTTTTTCGAAGCTAGGGTAAACCAACGGAAATATCTATTTCCACATCCATCAGAAACCCATTTATTCCTTGTAATGCACAACTAAAAACTTTTGAAAACATTGAAACACGTCCTTTCATGAAAAATATAAAATATTTTAGAAAATTATTGAAAATATAACTACATAATGTTAAAATTTGGCTATATAAAAATTACTATACTTTACGAGGAGGATTAACCATGTTAAATTCATTTTTAAAACTATTTTACAAACCAGAAGAAGTTATACTGGAAAAGTTAGAACCGAAGGTTAGATGGGGGCATATCGGATTTTTTATTCTATGGGTTATTTCATTACCTGTAGCAATACTATTGTTTAATATAATAAATATAATTCTTAACATGAGTCAGGGTATAAACACATTTATGTTGGGTTTCTGGATGTCACAAATGTTCGGAACTCTACTGGGGACTATAGCTGGCGCAGCGTTATGGTTGATATTAAGCACTATTTGTATAAAACTGTTGGGTTTCATTGTTGGTGGTAAGGCAACTATGAACGAAATTGCAATTTCACAAATATATGTAACCATTCCAGTTATCGCAGTGTCTATTATTACCATCATTATTACATTTTTAAATTATTCTACCGATGGTATTTTATCTAACATACTTCAAATGCTTGAAAATATTATGTATGTACTGACAGCTATCTATTCTATTTACCTGGAAGTTAGGGTTGTTTCTGCACTTCAAAGAATTAACTTGATTAAAGCGATAGTGAATTGTTCTGTATTTATTGTTTTGGCGATATTGACAGCAATAAAATATGGTCAAATTGTAATAAATGTATATAACAATACAATGAAATAAAACTAAATTTCATCAAACATCCGAAAGGGTGTTTTTTAAAACCATATAAAATTGCCTATTCGCAGTCGGGAAATAGTAGCCGAAGTTTTTAAAATAATTTATAAATTTATGAAATCCTTATCCTATAAGGATTTGCAGTCGGGATTTAGTAGCCTACTTTCTCAAAGGCTGGAAGGCCAACGACTATAGTATAGTCGGTGTACGAATTTGCGAAAAATTTTGATATATTTTGTTTTATGTGATTTTTAATTTCAGGCATTGACATAATATATATTATACTATATAATATTTTTAGCGAGGTGGTTATATTGAAAACTGTAGATGCAAATCAGGATATAAGTGAATTAATAGAAGAAACGAAGAAAACATCAAAGCCTATACGAATAAAAAGCAAAAAAGGGAGTGCGATATTGATTTCCTCAGCTTATTTTAAAGCAATTCAGGAAACTTTATATTTGAGCTCTATGCCAGAAGTAAAAAAGGCTATAATAGATGGGATGTGTACTTCCGTAGAAGAATGCGAGGAACTTGATTGGAAAGATATAAAATAGTATACAGTAAACAAGCTATTAAGGATGCAGATAATTTTAGAAACTCTTCGCTTAAGGATAAAATAGTAAAATTAATAAGAATACTAGAAGTTAATCCATTTCAAAACCCACCTAGATATGAAAAATTATTAGGAGATTTGAAAGGAGCTTATTCAAGAAGAATAAATGTTCAGCATAGATTGGTTTATGAGGTTTTGAAGGTAGAAAAGATAGTGAAAATATTAAAGCTATGGACTCACTACGAATAAATCTAACTGAGTTCACGAAAAAATATAACTCAAAATGTAGCAAAAAGATGATTTTAAAACAGTATCAAAATTTTGATACTGTTTTTTGCATATAAAAAAATAAAGTGAATATATATGTACAAGATTATAAAATACAAAGGAGGAAATATGGAATACGTAAAAGAATGGTTGAATAATATAGCAATGTATATGGTATTAACAATGTTTATCAATATAATAATCCCAAATAAAGCCTACAAGAAATACATAAACTTAATTTTGGGTTTTGTACTTATTATAATTGTACTAGCACCTATAAATAAACTATTAAATGATTCTGATAGTTTTCTTGAAAGAAATATCGTTAAACAGAAGAGTCAGTTAGATAACAAACAATTTGCAATAAATCAAAGTCAACTAGAAAATCAGAAGAAGAAGGCAATACTTGAAATATTTAAAAATAATGTAAAAGACCAGATTGAAAATATTTTATTTCAAAATATGGAGCTAAAGGTATTAAAGTTAGAGTTAGGTATGAATGATGGCAATGAAAATACTGGTGAGCTTGAAAGTATAAAAATTACCGTTTCACAAAACAAAAACTATATCCTGAATAATGAAGTAGGTGGACTTAATAAAGAAATATTAGAAAAAAAGATTAAAATTTTATTAAAAAACTTCTATTGTATCGACGAAAATAATATATATGTAACTGTACAAGTTTAATGGGAGGAGAACTAATGAAAAATTACAAGGAGTTGTTTGAAAAGCTTATAAGAGGGGGAGATAACACACTTAAAAAACTTATTTTTGCTTTTATAATTGGACTAATATTAATGAACATTGGCAATTTTGTATTTGACAAAAAAGATACTTATATAGAAGAAATACCAGAAAAAACTATAAGTTTAAAAGAAGAAGATTCTACATACAAAACAACTATAGAAAAAAGATTAAGTAAAGCTTTAGAAAATGTGCCAGGTGCTGGAAAAACAGAAGCAATAATAAATATAGTGGAAAGCAAAGAAAACTTTAATGACAAGTCAAGCGAAGTAAAAGGAGTGCTTGTAATATCAGAAGGAGCAGATAATTTAAGAGTAAAGGAGGAATTACAAAAGGCAACGCAGATTTTATTAGATTTACCTATACATAAGGTGTATGTGATTAGAAGTGAAAATTTAAAATAACGATTAATTATACGAGGAGGAGTTTAAATGTTTGTAATAAAAAAGAATCAAATTATAATAGTTGCATTGGTTGCAATGATAGCAATAGCAGGATATTTTAATTATGTGGATACTAGTAATGAAGAGAGTAAATTAGTTTTGCAAGATGCAACGGATATAAAAGCACCAACTGATATAGATAATAAAAGTAATATAGACAATACGGAAAATAAAGCCAAACCAGATACTTTAGATACTGAGGGCATGAAAGTGCCTAAAGAGGTTGCTAGTGATAATGAACAAATAGGCTCAGCAGTATTTGTAAATAACTCGTTTGACGAAGAAGTACAAGAAACCTTTTTCCTTCAAGCTAAAATGAATAGAGAACAAACAAGAGCAGAGAGAAAAGATTGGCTTACACAAGTAATAAATAACGATAATGTTGCAACTGACAAAAAAGGTGAGGCAACAGACGAACTTATAGATATGCAAAAAAGAATAGAAAAAGAAAATTCCATCGAGTCAATGATAGAAGCAAAGGGATTTTCAGAAGTATATGTTAGAATTGATGATGATTCTGTAGATGTTGTAGTCAATGTAGAAAACTTATCAGAGCAACAAATTGCACAAATAGCGGAAATAACAAGTAGAAAAACAGGGTTACCTATAAGTAAAATAAAAATAACCCCACTTAAGAAAGAAGCAAAGTAAATTTGCTTCTTTTTATTCACCAATATATAACTTTTGAATAAAATACTAATAGAAGTTCGCAAGACTTCAAATTTTTGGGAGGTGTTTTGAAGTGGCAAGAAGAGGTGGAAGAGTAAATTGGTCAAATGCGGGATGTTATGATCCTGTTAATGAGTGTTTACCATATGAAGTTGGTGGAGTCTCAGTCATACAAGATAGGGTATCTGAGCCTATAAGAGAGGTAATAAACCTAAATCCATGCCCTAATCATAAGATATTAGATGTTGTTGACATAAACTCAGAAGCATATGTAAGTAACTGTAATATAACTGTTTGTGATAACTATGTAATGATAGATGGATTTATTAAGAAAAATATTATATATTCATTTATTGAAGATTTTCCAGGAAATGTTTCAGAGTTACGTCCATGTACATTTAATAGTTGTAATTGCGCAGTACTAGATACTGAACTCGGTAACTTAATAGCTTGGTATCCATTTAGTATAAAAATCAAAGTATGCGATGCAAATATATTAGTTGATTGTAAGTTAAGATGTATTTCAATAAAAGAATGTCAACAAAGTGATAGATTTATATATGAAGAATGTCCGATATTAACTTTACCTGGAATATTCTTAGGAGCAAAAATTTTCCCTATAATAGCTATTGTTGCAAACGATATAGTAACTGTTGACCTTGTTTGTACAAAATCATAGTCTAGATATCAGACAAATCTGATGTGGTATGTTACTTCGTAACGTGGTATGGTAGTGGTATATTGTGGTATATTGTAAAACAATTATCATACGTAGTATATCACAGTAAATCCTTACCACGTGAGAAGCACATATCATTTTTTGTGCAAAAAAATAGTGGTGGTGAAGAATGTGGCGACAATTAGTTTATGTATGATCGTAAAAAATGAGGAAGAATATATAGCAAAATGTTTAAATTCTGTAAGTGACTTGGTTGATGAGATTATAATAGTTGATACAGGGTCCACAGATAACACTGAAGAAATAGTAAGTGAATACACTAATAATATATACTTTTTTGATTTTGCAGATGATTTTTCAGCTGCAAGAAATTATTCTTTTGAAAAAGCCTCAAAAGATTATATTTTTTGGCTTGATGCAGACGATGTTTTACTAGAAAGGGATCGTGTAAAATTTAAAGAACTAAAAAATAGACTAGATGATGAAGTAGGTATTGTTGCAATGAAATATAATTATATTTTCGATGAAGAGGACAATGTAGTTTTATCTTTTTACAAAGAACGACTGATACGTAGAGAACTAAAACCATTATGGATTGAACCTGTTCATGAATATATTAATGTAGATGCTGATATTTATAAAACAGATATAACTATTACTCATACAAGAAAAAACACACAAAGTGATAGAAACATAAAAATTTATAGAAAATTTTTATATGAAGGTAATGAATTATCACAAAAAGGCATGATGTATTATGGAATGGAGCTTTTAAGTAACAATCTAATACAAGAAGCGATTTTTCAACTTGGAAAATTTTTAAAACTAAAATCAGAGTGGGACAGTGAATGTGAATGGGTGTGTTTAGAATTGTCAGCATGTTATTTAAAGCTTCATGATTATGATAATGCCATAAAAGCATTATTATACTGTTTTGAGAAATGTGTCCCCAGAGCAGAAATATGCTGCGAAATCGGAAATTGTTTTGTTTATAAAAAGGAATATGATAATGCAACGTTTTGGTTTGAGCTTACTGTAGCTATGAAAAAAGTAAGAGATGATTTTAGTTTTGTACTCGATATGTATATAGATTTTATACCCAATTATCAACTAGGAATCTGCCATTATTCACTAGGTGATATCGAAAGAGCTATTTATTACAATGAAGAAGCTCTGAAAGCCAGACCAAATAATATAAATGCAAAGAAAAATGATACTTTATACAAAAAAATTCAGGCGAATGCTTGAATTTTTTTTGTATAAAGTGTAGAATGGGAAGAACAGATAACAGATAGTTATAGCACAAACATATTACTTATGTACTAGTTTTTACTGTCATCTGTTATATGTTATCTAAAAAACGGGAGGTTTAATTATGGTTTATATATTTTTAGCAGAAGGATTTGAGGAAATAGAGGTTGTAACGCCTATTGATATAATAAAAAGAGCGGGTATAGATATAAGAATGATATCCATATCAGATAGATTGGAAGTTTTGGGTGCACATGGTATGACCATAGTTGCTGATGAAACCTTTGATGAAGCTGATTTTTTTGATGCAGAAATGTTTATATTACCAGGTGGTAAAAAAGGTACAGAAAATCTTGCTAAACATGATGAATTAAGAAGTTTAATAATTGAAAAAAATGAGCAAAATAAATATATAGCAGCAATTTGTGCAGCACCTGCAATACTTGGACAAATGGGATTATTACAAGATAAGGTAGCTACATGTTATCCAGGTAATGAGGGTATGCTAAAAGGAGCAAAACTATCAGATAATAATGTTGTAACTGATGGAAATATAATTACATCTAGAGGACCAGGAACTGCACAAAATTTTGGACTTAGAATTGTTAAAATATTAAAAGGTAAGGAAGTAGCAGAAAAACTAAACGAAGCAATGCTTTTTAAACGAAGATATGAAATAATGATAAAGGAAAAATAGGGGGAACGTTGATGTATAAAAAGTTTAAAGAAAAATATGACAGTAATACAGATGTTTATAATGAATTACAAAACGGTCTAGAAGAAATAAAAAAGTTTATTCAAGATGATACTAGTAAGTACGCTGATTACTTCAAATGTATTGCTAACTTCATTGTAAAGACTTTTGATTATAGAGAATTACAAAATAATTTAGAAAATATAGATTTTGATACTCTGCTAAAAGCGAATAATGGGCTTTATATGGATATTCATAAAGATAATTATGATAATAGTTATGCAAACCCAGAATACACTTGCAATATTTTTGGTAAAGAACTTGGCCAGATATTAACTTATATTTATGCATACACTAAAAACTATATAGACTGGATATCAAATGAAAACAACTATATAATTAATCAAACAAATAAGCTTATATTAACTATAAAAAATATGCTAGAAACCAGTGAAAAACCTAATAAAGCTGAGATTATCGAAATTATAAAAAAACATCATCTAGACGTTATTGAATACAGAATAGAATTTAATTTAAATAAAATATTTAATCCTGAAGTAAGTGACCGGTATAGAAGTATTATAGAAAATGGTATAGATATTGATATGAAATACTTATTTAAGTATAATAGATACATTGGTGATGCTGAAATAAAAACTGCCAGGTTTTTAAACATAATGAGGGATGAACAGATAAATGATATTGCTATTACTATAGTTGAAGCATTTAAAAATGGATACGCAAGAGATGGAAAAGATATTACTAAAAAATCTAATATTAGACCTATGTATCAAATGGGAGAAGAACGTATTGTAAAAAAGGTTTTAGAAAAACTGGAATCTATAAACATCATGGGATTTTCATTAGTTCCATTATGTGTATCACAATTTAAACAATATGAGTATGATCATGAATTTGATGCAGGACTTTATTTTGATAAAGATTATGTTGATAAAAGCTTGAAGTTATATGAAGAAAAGTGTGAAAAATATAAAGATATGCTTATAAAATTTGGAGGTCCAATTTTTATAGAGACATTTGGGCAAATCCCATTTTCACCAAAATCTAAAGATACAAATATAAGGTATAACGATGATCAAAATGATTTGGATAAAAATTTAAAAAATAAAAACATGCAAATATTAAATAAATATGCTACTAGATCTGAATATAGCTTTACTATAGTAGCATTACCAAACCCAGAAATAGGTGATAGATTTGAAGAAATATTTGAAGAAACTTGCAAGGTAAACACTCTAGATAATGATAAGTATGAAAAGATTCATCAAAAAATTATAAATATACTAGATAAAGCTGATTTTGTACATGTAAAAGGGAAAGGAGATAACTTAACGGATATAAAAATAAAAATGCAAAAAATTAATAGCGCGGAAACTGAAACCCTTTTTGAAAACTGTGTTGCGAATGTAAATATACCAGTTGGAGAGGTATTTACATCACCTAAACTTACAGAAACAAGTGGAACATTACATGTAACAAAGGTATACTTAAATGATTACTTGTATAAGGATTTACTACTCGTATTTAAAGATGGTTATGTTGTAAATTACAACTGTAAAAACTTTGAAACTGAGGAACAAAACAAGAAATATATTGAAGAAAACTTGTTGCATCCATATAAATCATTACCTATGGGTGAGTTCGCTATAGGTACCAACACTACTGCATACGTGATGGCTAGAAAATATGATATCGGACACTTGTTACCGATACTTATAGCAGAAAAGACAGGACCTCATTTTGCTATAGGGGACACATGTTTCTCACATCGCGAAGATTTAAAAGTATACAACAACATTGATGGTAAAGAAATTATTGCACGTGACAACGAAAAGAGTATACTCCGTAGAACAAATCCAGACGAAGCCTACACAAACAAGCACACTGATATAACCATACCATACGATGAACTAGACTTTATTAGATCAGTAACAGGTGATGGAGAGGAACTTAGTGTCATTGAGAAAGGAAGATTTGTAGTAGAAGGCACTGAAGAATTGAATGAAGTATTTAATTAAAGTAACAAGTTTCATAATATAAAATTTGTAAAGAAGTCCTCCCCCTAGGAAGGGGGAGCTAGAGGGGGTAGAAGTTTTTAAAAATAAAATACGTTAACGATGTGACCCCACCTAACCTCCCCTTCGCAGGGGAGGGACTAAAATACTTAAGGAGGTAACATGAAAAACTTAAAAATCATACTAGTAATTTTCACCTTAGCACTCACAATAACAGCCTGCTCAAATGTAAAAGAAACAAATCTTTCGAGTGTCAGCGTAGCAACCTTAAAAGGCCCTAGCTCTATGGGTATTTCTAAAATGATTGAAGATAACGCAAAAGTAGATGATGTAAGTATTAACTACGAAATATACGCAACTCCGGACATAATAGTGTCAAAGCTATTAAATAGTGAAATTGACATAGCCACGGTACCAACAAATGTAGCTGCTAATATATATAACAAAACAAATGGTAAATATAAAATACTAGACATAAATGTACTCAATGTTTTATACATAGTTGCACCGAAAGATATGGAAATAAAAAGCATTACTGATTTGAAGGATAAAACTATAGAAATTAGTGGAAGGAAAACAGTTCCGGAATATGTATTTAATTATGTGCTTAATAAAAATGATCTTGTAGACGGAGAAAATATTACTTTAGATTATTCGATTGATCATACAACATCAGCACAAAAAATGATTACTGGAAAGTCAAAAATAGCCATAATGCCCCAGCCATTTGCTACACTTGTTACTATGAAAAATAAAGATTTGGAAGTGAAAATAAATATAGGTGATGAGTGGACAAAACTTACTAGTACTGACCTACCAATGGGATGTATAATAGTAAAAACAGAACTTGCAGAACAAAATAAAAAGTTTGTAGATAATTTTATGGAGAAGGTTAAAGAATCTTCTCTATGGGTAAATAAAAACATTGATAAGGCAAGTATTACTATTAAAAACCTTGAGATATTACCAGATGAAAACATTGTAAAAGCTGCAATACCTTATTCTAGTATAGTTTACATTGATAATGAAGATATGAAAGAATCATTAAGTAAATTTTATGAAATTATAAATGAAATAGATAAGGATTCAATAGGGGGCAAAGTACCTGATGAAAAGATTTATTATACAAAGTAATGCAATCAGAATTATATTGATTACACTATTTTGGTTGTCAATTTACCAAATGTTATATATGTACATAAATAACGATATTTATATTCCTAGTATACAGTCTATATTAAAAGAAACAACAGACATATTTACAAACAAAGAAAAATTAATTGATATTATTTTTACATTAGGTAGAATGATAATTGGAACAACTATATCAATAGTTGCTGCGATAGTTATAGCTGTGATATGTGGTAGCAAAAATTATATGTTTGAATTTATAAAACCAGCCATGGCTATTTTAAAAACTGCTCCAAGTATTGTACTCATACTTATTTCTTTGATTTGGTTCGATGCAGAAAATTTGCCAGTTATTATTTGTGTTGCTATGTGTTTACCAATCATGTTTTCTAATATAGTATATGGAATATTAAATATAGACAAAGTGTATATAGATTTTGTGAAAGTTTATAACATAAAAAGGAAGAACGTATATAGCTATTTGTATGTAAGCTTATTAAAACCATATTTTATTTCAGGTGTAAACACAATAATAGGTATAAGTTTTAAAGTGATAATTGCAACCGAAATACTAGCACTACCCGACTATGGAATAGGCAAAAGGATATATGATTCTAAATTATATTTGAAAACTGATGAAATGTTAGCATGGACTGTTATAGTTATTATAGCATCGCTACTTATTGAAAAATATTTTAATAAATTTATTAGAAAAAAGGTTGAGGTGATAGTTTGATACTTTTAAAGAATGTATATAAAAGTTTCGGTACGATGCACGTGTTTAAAGATTTAAACCTACAAATAAGTGAAAATAAGATAACTTGTATAATAGGGAAATCAGGTATTGGCAAAACAACTTTATTATCAATTTTAGCTAAACTTGAGCACATTGACAGTGGGGAAATTATAAACGATAACCCCAAAATATCTTTCGTTTTTCAAAGAGATACTTTACTTCCAAATACCAAAGTAATAGATAATTTTAAATATATTCTTGGTGAAATTTATGATAAGGAAAATTTAGAAAGTCTTGTAGATACATATTTAGAAAAGTTTGGAATGCTCGAAAAAAAGTATGAATATAAGGAAAATCTAAGTGGGGGAATGGTGCAAAGAATAAAAATTATTCAAGCGCTACTTTACTCATCTGATATACTAATACTTGATGAACCATTTAAAGAATTAGATGAAGGAATAAAAGATGTTTTCGTAGCTGAACTCAAAAAGCTGAAGAAAACAATAATAATTTCATCACATGATTTAGAATTGGTAAATAACATTGCGGATGATGTTGTTGATTTGAATGAAAACCAATTTAGTTATACTGTAGTTTAGCAAGCCAACTTAAAAAAAGTAATTTTGTTTCAAAACAAAGTTGCTTTTTTTGTTTTATTAGTGTAAAATGATATAAAAAAATATGAAATGAATCATAAATCAAAAAAGGAGTGTTATATACATGTCAAAGTTTATTTTTGTTACAGGTGGGGTCATTTCGGGTTTAGGTAAGGGGATAGCAGCAGCGAGTATAGGACTGTTACTCAAAAATAAGGGACTTAAAATTGCAGTTGAAAAGTTTGATCCTTATTTAAATGTTGACCCAGGTACAATGAGTCCTTATCAGCATGGAGAGGTTTTCGTTACAGAGGATGGTGGCGAAACTGACCTTGATTTAGGACATTATGAAAGGTTTATTGGAACTAATATCACAAAAAATTGTAGTTTTTCTATGGGGCAAATTTATTCTGAGATAATAAAAAAAGAAAGAAAAGGTACCTATCTAGGTGGTACAGTTCAAGTAGTTCCACATGTAACAGATATTATAAAAAATAAAATAAAAGATTTAGCTATGAGATCAGAAGCGGATGTAATCATAACTGAGATAGGAGGTACTGTCGGAGAAATAGAGGCAGAGGTTTTTCTTGAGGCTATAAGACAATTTAAAACGGAAATGGGAAGGGAAAATGTAATATTTATTCACCTTACACTCGTACCATATTTAAAAAGTTCTAAAGAACTAAAAACAAAGCCTACTCAGCACTCAGTAAAAGAACTTCAGAGGCATGGTATAAACCCAGATATGCTTATATGTAGAGCAGATAGGCATATATCAGAAGAACTTTTAAATAAAATAGCAATGTTTTGTAATATAGATAGTAAATATGTGTTTGAAGGTATTGATGTAGATACTATATATGATGTTCCTATAAACTTTCACGAAGAAGAAATGGAAGAAAGAATTTGTGAAAGACTAGGGATAAAGACAGAAAGAAAAAACATTGATGAATGGAAAACCATTGTGGGTAACTACAAGAATCCTGAAAAGGAAGTTACTATAGGTCTTGTTGGTAAATATGTTGCACTTGAGGATGCATATTTAAGCGTATCCGAATCTTTAAAACACGCGGGTGCACATCATAAATGCAAAGTAAATATTGAATGGATAAACTCAGAGGATATAGAGGCTAACGGTGTAGAAAAGTATTTGTCAAAACTTGATGGTATAATAGTACCAGGAGGCTTTGGTAATAGAGGGATAGAAGGAAAAATAGCAGCTGCAAAATATGCACGAGAACACAAAATACCTTATCTAGGACTATGTCTTGGTATGCAAATAGCTGTTATTGAATTTGCACGTAATGTTTGTGGTTTAAGTGATGCAAATAGTAGCGAGTTTGGTACATATGAGCATCAAGTTATAGATTTGATGGATACTCAGGTAGGAATATCAAATAAAGGTGGTACAATGAGACTTGGTAGCTATCCATGTACCTTAAAAGAAGACACTAAAGCTTATAGAGCTTATGGAGAAAAGAAAATTAATGAAAGACATAGACATAGATATGAATTTAATAATAATTACAGGGACGTAATGAATAAAAATGGTATGATATTTGCAGGTACAAGCCCTGATGATATGCTTGTTGAAATAATAGAGCTATCTGATCATCCATGGTTTGTAGCATCTCAATTTCATCCAGAATTCAAATCTAGATTATACGATCCACATCCGCTATTTAGAGATTTTGTAGGAGCAACGGTAAAGAACAGATGACAGACTAGTGTTGCACAAACATATTACATATGTATTAAGTCTTTAACTGTTGTCTGTACTCTGTACTTTGTTATCTTTTTTATCAGGGGGTGATTTCATGTTAGTAATTAAAAATCCATTTAAACGAAATAAACCTATCGTAAACAACGATATAAAACCAGTTGCTAAAAAACATGAATCAAGCTTAGGTTGGGTTACAGTGTGGCAAATAATAATTACACTTATGGTTGTGGTTTTTTTAATACTTATACATCCAGTACCAGAAAGGCTCTCAAAGCACTTGGTTATTGGTAGTTTTGTAGTGTCTTGGCTAATTATAGTGTTCAAGTTATGGAATAATTATTTTACTAGAGCCGTTGTAATAATAGCCACAGTATTTATTTTTGTAACCTACTATGGGAGTAATAAAGTTATAGTTAGTGACGAATTAATAAGATTATCATATATTGAAAATTTAAAGAATTATGAAAACACAAACTATATGAGTGGTGGGGAGAATCGGATAGGTATAGATTCATCAGGATTAATTAGAAGACCAATGATAGATACTTTTATAGAAATGGGTTTTAAAACCAAAAACATGCAGTATATTCGAATGGCACTCAGTATATGGATGGACGACTATGCAATTTCTGATATATACAATAATTATAAAGGTATGTATATTGATATTCTAAAATTTTGCTCTATATGTGAAATTACTGATAAAAATATAAAGAGCGGAGATATACTTATATATGATAATTATAGTCAGGTATATATTTATCTAGGAAATAATGAGTGGATAGAGGTAAATCCTCACGATAAAAAAACAATAATTGTGAGTGCAATACCAGCACTTAGTATAATGAGAGAAATTTCAGGCAAGGTGGTAAGGTGGAAAGTACTGGAAAGTTGAAGACAATCTAGTATAATTGTAATCTTAAAGGATGTAAAAAGATGAGATTGCTTCGTCGAAAAAGTTTCATCAAAGTGACAGGTCTCAATAAAATGGGGGATAAAATACTAATGAATATAAGGCAAGCTTGGTTGTGGCTAAATAATATAGATGGTATTGGGAATAAAAAAATAAGTATATTACTTGGAGTATTTGATTCTCCATTAGATATATTTAATGCAAAAGAACAAGATTTAAAACAGGTTATGGGGCTTAGGCTTCGTGATATACTAGAAATAGAAAAATCAAAAGAAAGATTTGATGTGAAAAAATTTGAAGAATATTTATTTGAAAATGAAATAAAATACATATCAATACAAGACAAAGATTACCCCAAGGCACTTAAAAACATATATGAACCACCTCATATATTATATTATAAAGGAACATTACCAAAAAAAGAAGATACAATGTTAGGAGTAGTTGGTTCAAGAAACTGTAGCGAATATGGCAAAAAAGCAGCATATAATATATCAAAAAGTCTTGCTGAATCAAATGTAACGATAGTAAGTGGTATGGCTATTGGTATAGACACATGTGCTCACAGAGGCTCACTTGATGGCAAAGGTAAAACCTTTGCTATACTTGGTTGTGGTGTGGATATATGTTATCCCAAAAGCAATGCAGAATTAATGAAAGAAATAATAAAAAACGGAGCAGTTATCTCTGAGTACTCTCCGAAAACACAACCTCTTCCCCAAATGTTTCCCGCGAGAAATAGAATAATAAGCGGTATGAGTCGAGGTGTACTTGTGGTTGAAGCTGCAGAAAAAAGCGGCTCACTAATAACAGTTGATCAGGCTCTAGAACAAGGAAGAGATATCTTTGCTATACCTGGTGATATAACTAGTAGCTTAAGTAGCGGAACAAATAATATTATAAAACAAGGTGCTGCTTTAGTAACTAGTTATAAAGATATACTTTTAAATTTTGGAATAATAGAAATAAAAACAAACCCAAGTGATAAAGCTATGATTAGCGATAGTAGAGAGAATATAAAAGATAATATAAAAGAAAATATAAAAGAAAATATAAAAGAAAATAATAATTTCGATAAATTACTTGACGAAGATGAGAAAATTGTGTATTCTTGTATAGATTTAAAAAACAGCCATATTGATGATATAGTAAATAAGTCTAAAATGGGAATTAGCAAGATGCAACACTTACTTACTATGCTTGAATTAAAAGGCGTTATTAAACAATTGCCAGGAAAAAGATTTGAAAGGTTGATGTAGATGTCAAAATACTTACTGATTGTAGAGTCACCAGCGAAGTCAAAAACTATAGGGAAATTTTTAGGGAAAAACTATAAAATAGATGCTTCAATGGGACACATAAGGGATTTACCAAAGAGTAAACTAGGAATAGATATAGAACACGATTTTGAACCACAATATATAAATATTAGAGGAAAAGCTCCACTAATAAAAAAGTTAAAACAAGAAGCAGCAAAATCTGAAAAAATATTCTTAGCTACTGACCCTGATCGTGAAGGTGAAGCTATTTCGTGGCATCTCATAAATTCTTTAAAACTTGATGAGTCTAAAACTTATAGGATAACATTTAATGAAATAACTAAAACTGCTGTAACAGAGGCTGTAGCACATGCGAGAAACATCAATATGGATCTAGTTGATGCACAGCAAGCACGCAGAATTATTGATAGAATAGTAGGTTATAAAATAAGCCCTCTTCTTTGGAAAAAGGTTGCAAAGGGACTAAGTGCCGGTAGGGTTCAGTCAGTTGCACTCAGGCTTATTTGCGACAGAGAAGAAGAAATAGAACATTTTGTAAAAGAAGAATACTGGTCTCTAAAAGCTAATCTTATTAAAGGAAAAGCTAAAACTTCATTTGAAGCTGTTTTACATGGTAAAAATAACAAGAAAATAAAAGTTACAAATCTAGATGAAATGCAAGACATACTAAAATATGTAAAAAAACAAAAATTTGTTGTTAAGGATGTAAAACGAGGAGAAAAACATAAAAATTCATTACCACCTTTCATTACAAGCACTTTGCAACAAACTGCTTTTTCAAAGCTAAATTTTACCCCAAGTAAGACTATGCAAATAGCACAGCAATTATATGAAGGTATAGATATACAAGGTGAAGGTCATGTGGGTCTAATTACTTATATGCGTACCGATTCTACAAGGCTTTCAGTAGAATTTAAAGCTGATGCAAAAAAATATATAAATGATAAGTATGGGAATGAGTATGTTAGTAAAAGTGATACTGTATATAAGTCAAAAGGTAGATCACAAGATGCCCATGAAGCTGTAAGAATAACAGATGTTAATAAAACACCTAATATACTTGTAGATTCATTAAGTAAGGACCAGTATAAACTTTACAAGCTTATATGGGAACGAAGTGTTGCTTCACAAATGGCATCTGCTGTCTATAATACTTATAGTGTAGATATAGATGCTGGTGAATACAATTTTAAATCAACAGGTTCTACACTTAAATTTGAAGGATTTTTAAAAGTGTATAATTTTGAAGAAAATGAAGAGTCTAAACATTCTATTCCTGAGCTCGAAAAAGAGGAAATATTAACTTTAAAGACATTAGAGGAAAAGCAGCATTTCACAGAACCACCACCTAGGTTTACAGAAGCATCACTCGTGAAAATATTAGAAGAAAATGGTATAGGACGTCCGAGCACATATGCAGCAACGATATCTACAATACTTATTAGAAAATATGTTACCAAAGAAGGTAAAAGTCTTATTCCAACGGAGCTTGGAAATATAGTAAATACAATTATGGAAAATCATTTTGAGAATATAGTTGATGTGAAATTTACCGCAAAGCTAGAGAAGGAATTAGACGAAATAGCCGACGGGAAAGCTAATTGGAAAGAAACTATAAGAGAATTTTACGAAGGTTTTAGTCCGATACTAGAACTCGCTGAAGCAACTATAGGAAAAATAGAAATAAAAGTTGAAGTAACCGATATAATATGTGAAAAATGCGGTAGAAATATGGTTATAAAACGGGGAAGATTTGGAGATTTTCTTGCATGCCCAGGCTTTCCTGAGTGTAAAAATGCAAAACCAATTAAAAAAGAAATAGGGGTAAAATGTCCAAAATGTGGCGGGGAAATATTAGAGAAAAAAAGCAAAAAAGGTATTTTATATTACGGTTGCGAACACAATCCAGAATGCGACTTCCTTTCATGGAATAAGCCACTGGATGAAAAATGCCCAGAATGTGGAGATATGTTAGTTGAAAAAGGAAGAAAAAATAAGACCATAGTATGTAATAACGGAAAGTGCGAGTATAAGAAGTAGAAGTAAATAAAAAGTTGCAAGAATTTTCTTGTAACTTTTTATTTATTTTTAGGTATATCTATTGCGTTTGTAACAAAAAAATATTATAATAGATTATGTAGAATATAATACGCGATTATTGCAAATTGATATCAAGGAAGATATATATTAATTATAATGGCAACGGAAGCCGATAAATATAGTAAAAAAGTTAGGAGGTGCGTTATTTAATGCTTATGAATAACATGTTTTCAAATACAAAATTGCTTGAAAAAGCTTTAGATGCATCACTTATGCGTAATGAAGTCATAGCAAATAACATATCAAATGTGGATACACCAGGCTATAAGAAGAAGGCAGTACGGTTTGAAGAATTATTACATAGTGCAATGGGTAATGGACAAGATTTGAACATAGATGGAATAGAACCGGAAGTTTATACTGATAATGCAAACTTAAGTTATAGGACAGATGGTAATAATGTAGATATAGATGTTCAAATGGCTGATATGGCTAAAAATACAATAAAATATAATGTTTTGATCGCTCGAATGAATGGTAAATTTAATAGTATAAAAACAGTTCTTAAAAGTAGTTATTAGTATTCGGTAGGCTAGGAAGCTAGTAAATGAAATTCTTTACTTTGCAGCCTGACTTTTCGATATTCTCAACCGGAGGTGTCATACATGTCATTTTTCAGTTCAATGGATATAAGTTCAAGTGGGCTTACAGCTCAAAGACTTAGAATGGATATAATTTCACAAAATATAGCGAACGCTGATACTACAAGAACAGAAGAAGGTACGCCTTACAGAAGAAAGGCGGTACAATTCGAAGAAAAACAAAAAAGTTTTAGTGATGTTTTAAATAATAAAATGAAATCAATGATTGGTAATTCTGGTGACGATACTGCTGGAGAAGATGTTGGAGCCGGTGTTAGAGTTAGTAAGATAGTTGAAGATCAAAGTGCCTTTAAAAAAATATATGATCCTGGAAACCCTGATGCAGATGCAGAAGGATATGTAAACATGCCAAATGTAAATGTAATAGAAGAAATGGTAAATATGATATCAGCTAGTAGAACATATGAGGCGAATGTTACAGCTATGAATACTAGTAAGAGCATGGCTTTAAAGGCTTTGGAGATAGGAAGATGATAGTACAAATAACAAATGTAAATAGCATGTTTTTGTACTTTGAAGAACGGGGGTTTGTTTATGTCGATAAGTCCGATTGGTAAGATAAGTGAAATATATAAACAAAGTGCTCAAGCAATTAAAGGAACCTCAGATACTGGGGTTAGTTCTGGTGCATTTAAAGCTATTTTTGATGCAGCAAAAAACGTAATAGGTGACACAACACAACTACAAAGTGCTGCGGATGCTACAACAAATGATTTTATTACGGGTAAAATTGATAATATACACCAAGTTCTCATTGCAAATGAAAAAGCAAGTGTTGCCTTGCAATTTACAGTGGAACTTAGAAATAAAGCAATAGAAGCTTATAAAGAAATAATGAGATTACAAATGTAATTGAGAATTAAGAATGAAATTGAAAAATGAAAAACATTTTCAACTTTCAACTTTCAATTTTCAACTGTACTTCTAGGGGGTTAATATATGGGGGGAACTTTTGAAAGAATGCTTCAACAAATTACTGAAAAATGGAATCAAATTGATAGAGGAGAAAAAATAAAGCTAAGTCTAATTGTGATAGTTGCTTTGTCTATATTAGGAATAGCTGTATTTATGGTTACTAAATCTTCATACGTTAGATTGACAGATGAGCAGGTTTCTTATAAAACCATGGGCGAAATAAAGACAGTTCTTGATTCTGGTAAAATAGCATATATAATTTCAGACGATGGACAAGGAGTAATGGTAAATAAAAAGGACTTAGCTAAGGCAAGAATAGCGGTTTCTACTGAAAACATTTTAGGTAGTGAGTATTCTTGGAGTGAATTTTCAAGTGAAAATATGATGGGGCTTACAGAAACAGAGAAAAAATATAGATATAAAAAATTAAAGGAAGAGGAATTAGTAGGAGCACTTAAAAAAATTGAAGGTGTAAGTGACGCTATAGTTAAATTAACTATACCTGAAGATAGCCCATTTGCAACTGATGAAAAAAAGACGGCAAAGGCTGGCGTACAACTCTCTCTTACTAGAACTTTGACTAAAAAAGAAGTTATGGGAATTGCAAACTTTGTAGCTGCTAGTGTTGAGGATTTAAGTATAAATAATGTAAGTATTTCTGATACAAGTCCTAGTGTATTGTTTTCGGGCGAAGATATGAGTGAATCAGGTACTGGTAACTTATCTAAGTATGATGAAATTAAAACAGCAAAAGAAAATGAAATTGAAAACAAAGTAAAATCTTTGCTTTCACGTATGTATACTAATGTTGATGTTACAGCAAACTTGAAAATTAATTTTGATAAATATAAAGAAACTAGTGAAAAGGTTTCATCACCTTTTGAAGGTGGAAAAAAAGGTATTCCTATAACTGAACAAATACAAACAACTGCAAACGAATCTGGAGCAGGAACAGCCGAACCTGGATATGAAAGTAATTCTGGAACAACAGATTACTATACTGGAAGTACAGACACTTCAAAATCAACTTCTGAAAACTCTAGTACAACTTATGCTGTAAATAAGACGGTATCAGAGATGGAAAAGAGCACAGGAGATACAATATTAGATGAATCATCACTATCTGTAGTTGTTTTCAGAGATCACATATATAATCATGCAGAAATAGAAGAACAAGGATTGCTTAAGGATACAACATGGAATGAATATATAGCACAAATCCAATCTACTACTAAAATATTGACTTTGGATGCAGAGATAGCTGATCTTATAAAAAAAGGAACAGGCATTTCAGATATAAAGCTTACAGGATATGAAAACCCAGTATTTATAGAAAAAGAAACTTTTAAATTTCCTATTGAGGAGTATCTACCTGTAATAATAACTATTATAATGATTTCAATACTTGCACTTGCTTTAATTAGGAAAACTAAGAACGTTGAAGTACATCACTCAGAACCAGAATTATCTGTTGAGCAAATGCTTGTATCTACAAGAACAAAAACTAACAGAAATCACGAAGAGGTAGCAGAAATTCATGAACATGATTCTGAAACTAAAAAAAGAATAGAAGATTTTATAGAACAAAAACCCCAGCTAGTTGCGCAATTACTTAAAAACTGGATAGCTGAAGATTGGGAGTGATTATAAGTGCCAAGTTTAAAGAATGATTATAGGGGAGTAGAAAAATCTGCAATGCTACTTATAACTTTAGGACCAGAAAAGGCAGCAGAAATATTTAAATATCTTGCAGATGAGGAAATCGAAGAGCTAACGATGGAGATAGCGAATACTACATCAGTAGCACCGCAATTAAAAGATAAGATATTACAGGAATTTTATGAGATATGCGTAGCTCAAGAATATATAACTGAAGGTGGAATTCAGTATGCAGAGCAAGTTTTACAAAAAGCTTTAGGTAAGGAAAGAGCACATGATCTTATATCGAAGCTTACTATGTCTCTGCAAGTTAAACCTTTTGAATTTGCTAGAAAGGCAGAGGCTAGTCAACTTGTTAACTTTATTCAAGATGAACATCCTCAAACTATAGCGTTAGTTTTATCATATTTAGGTTCGCATCAGGCTGGTAATATTTTATCTTCATTACCAAAAGACAAACAAGCAGATATCATAAAGAGAATTGCTGTTATGGATAGAACTTCACCTGAGATTATAAGGGAAGTAGAGAGAGTTCTTGAGACAAAGGTCTCTGCAACAGCATCTCAAGAATTTACTGCAGTAGGAGGAATAGATTCAGTTATTGAAATTTTAAATTCCGTTGACAGAGGTACAGAAAAAAACATTTTAGAAACTTTAGAGATTGAAGATGTTGAACTTGCAGAAGAAATAAAAAATAAAATGTTCGTATTCGAAGATATCATTACTCTTGATAATAAATCTATTCAAAGAGTGCTTAAAGATGTTGATAACAGTAAACTTGCAATTGCACTTAAAGGGGCAAATGCAGAAGTAAAAGAAATTATGCTTTCTAACGTTTCTAAAAGACTTGCTGTTATGATAAATGAGGATATGGAGTTTATGGGACCTGTTAAATTACGTGATGTTGAAGAAGCACAGCAAGAAATAGTTAATGCCGTTCGTAAACTCGAAGAAGCAGGCGAAATAATTATAGCTCGTGGTGGAGGAGATGAGGTAATTGTCTAGTATTATTAAAGCATCTTCTGTAAATTTAAATAATATTGAAGTTTTCGACTATAAAAATCAAGCGAAAAGTGATTCTACTGAATATTATTCTGATGAGATAGACGTTATAGACGTCCAGACTATAGAAGATGATGACATATTATATGATAAAGAACTTGATGAAGAAGTAAGAGTAAGGATTCAAGAAATCTTAGATAATGCAAGGCAAGAATCAGAGAATATTAAGAAAGATGCAAATGAACTCGGACACAAAGAAGGTTTTGACGAGGGTCTAAAAGATGCAGCAGAGTATAAGAAAAACCTAGTTTTAGAATATGAATCAAAACTCAAACTAGAAATACAAAATTTAGAAAAAAACAATATGTTATATTTTAAAAAATTAGAAAATAAAATACTTGAAATGGTAATGAAAATTTCAAAGAATATAGTATCAGAAGCTTTGCAAATAGACAGCAAGCTAATTATTGACGTTATAAAAGTTGGAATTGCAAAGATTACAGATGTTGAACAACTAAGTATTAAGGTGTGCAAAGAAGATTTTGACACAATTATAAAAAATAAAACAGATATTGAGAAATATTTTTCATCTGATATTAAATTAAGTTTTATGATTGATGAAACGATGAAAAAAGGAGATTGTATAATAGAGACGCCTTATGGCATAATAGATTGCGGAGTATATACAAAATCTAAATCAATTGAAGACAATATTAAAGAGGTGGCGAATATATAAATGTTGTATGAATTAAATAGATTCTATGAATTTTATCAGTCCAATATATTATTAAAGATATTACTTATTGTAGTTTTGTTTTTTATAATATATGCAGTAAAGTCTTATATATCTGATGCATTAATACACATACTTAAAAAAATATTTTTAAGAAATAATGTAGACAGTTTTAATAATTCTGCTGTTAATATGTTGCGACCCCCTTTGAGGCTTCTTATAACTACACTGCTTATGTATATAGTAATTATAAACGTTTTATATATTGACACCTCAGTTATTGTATTTTTAAATAAAGTTTTACAGTCAATTATCACTATATCAATATTTTGGGCATTATATAGGCTTGATTCATTTTTTATACATCTACTATATAAAGGATACATAAAAATTTCGGAAGATGAGAATGATTTACTAGTACCTTTTTTAAAAAATATATACAAAGTACTAATAGCTTTATTTGGTATTATAATGTCTGTAGAACAGTGGTATGATATTGGAGTAATAATTGCAGGACTTGGTATTGGAGGTATTGCATTTGCTCTGGCAGGAAAAGATGCAGCATCAAATCTATTTGGAAGTATAATGATTATATTAGAAAAAACATTTAAAATAGGTGATTATATTCAAACAAAGCACGGCGAGGGTGTAGTTGAGGATATAGGTTTTAGAAGCACAAAACTAAGAACCTCCGAAAATAATCTTCTCATAATCCCAAACTCAATGATGGGATCAGAAGAAATAGTAAATATTTCTAGAAAAAGTAATACTAAAACAAAGTTTATTATTGAATTAGCATCAAAAATATTATATAATACTATTGAAAAAGTAATTAGCGAGTTAAAACAAATACTTATAACTAATGAGTCTATTGAAAAAGATACTATAATTGTTACGTTAATAGAAGCAAGTCAATTAAATTCGAAGGTTCTAGTTTCATATTATATAAATTCAACAGTTAGTAACGAAGTAATTGCTGTACAAGAAAATGTAAATATTCAAATAAAAAAAATGCTAGAAAAGATAGAAAATACTAATTTATAATAAGAGGCTTACTAAATTAAGACATTATTTGTTTACTGTTAATTAATTTTAGGTGGTGATTTGTTGAATAATATTATAAAAATGAAAAAACATAAAAAAGGTTCTAAAAACTTTTTTTATGTTTTAGGTATTACATTAATATCTATTATGATGATTTTAGGTATTATGTTCTCACCCCTTTTTGAAGTGAGTGATATAGTAGTGACGGGTAATAAACTATATACAACCGACGAAATAGTAAAAATGCTAAACTTAAGTGAAGGAAATAACATTTTTTATTTACTTACTAAAGATATAAAATTACAACTAAAAAAATATAAAAAAATAGAAGATGTAAAGATTGATTTTATATTCCCCAATAAAATAATATTGAATGTTATAGAAAATCCTCCCATCGGTTACATATGTCAAGGTAACAATTACATTTATATAGATAAACAGGGTGTTGTAATTGATATTTCTGATAAGTCACCGAGAAATATACCAATAATAACAGGATTAGATATAAATGAATTTGAACTAGGTAAAAATATAGATATTGAGGATAAAGTAATATTTGAGAATTTAAGTACTCTAATCAGCGTTCTTAAAAAACATGGGTTAACTAAGAATAAGATTGTTTTAGATATTTCAAATAAATTTGATGTACATATATATATAAATAACATAGATGTAAAGTTTCAAACTCTAGATGCAATAGATGAAAAGGTAACTAAACTAGCAGAAGTTTTGAACCATATCCCAGAGAAAAACAGAGGAACCCTTGATTTATCAACGTACAAAGATAAAATAGTTTTTTCCCCAATGGAGTGAAATGTAAAATTGTTATAAAAATTTAAAAAAAATGTAACATTTTACTTGCAAATTTCCAGAAATAGTAGTATTATTAGATAAGCATTATATCATAGAATAAATTGGTTTTATATAAAGGAGGATTTCACGTGCTTGAGTTAGATACAACAAATAATATTAACCTTGCTAAAATTAAAGTAGTAGGTGTAGGTGGCGGTGGTAATAATGCCGTGGATAGGATGATTGAAGAGGGCGTTACAGGAGTAGAGTTCATAGCTATTAATACAGATGGACAAGCTTTAGAGAGGTCAGCAGCAGGAATAAAGATTAAAATCGGAGAAAAACTTACCAGAGGACTTGGTGCAGGTGCTAATCCTAGCATTGGTAAAAAGTCTGCTGAAGAAAGCTATGATGAAATAGCCAAAGCTATCGACGGTGCTGATATGGTTTTCGTAACCGCAGGTATGGGAGGCGGAACTGGTTCAGGTGCTGCTCCTATTATAGCAGGTATAGCAAAAGAAAAAAACATCCTTACAGTTGGCGTTGTTACAAAGCCATTTAAATTTGAAGGTAAAAAGAGAATGGAAAATGCAGATGAAGGTATAAGAGAACTTATGAAAAACGTTGATACTCTTATAACTATTTCAAATGACAAGTTATTATCAATAGTTGATAGAGGTACATCAATGCTTACGGCTTTTAAAAAGGCTGATGAAGTATTAAGACAAGGAGTTAAAGGTATATCTGACCTTATAACACATCCAGGTATCATAAATCTAGACTTTGCAGATGTTAGAACAATAATGTCTGGAAAAGGTGTAGCTCATATGGGTATAGGTGTGGCTTCTGGTGAAAACAAAATGGAAAAAGCAGCTAAAATGGCTATACATAGTCCATTACTTGATACAACAATAGATGGAGCAAAAGGTGTTCTTATAAATATTACTGGTGGCATTGATATGGGATTGTTAGAAGCTCATGAAGCAGCTGACTTAATAAAAGAATCACTAGATCCAAATGCTGAGATAATTTTTGGTGCTGCTATAAACGAAGCATTAAAAGATGAAGTTATAATCACTGTTATTGCTACAGGATTTGATAATTCTATATCTAGCCTATTTGAAAAAGATGGATTTAAAAACATAAGAAAAGAACTTGGGACATCTCAAACTGTACAAGATGATGATGATACAAATACTACAGAGAATTTTACTAGCTTAGAAGAAGGTACGATAGATATACCATTATTTTTACAAAGAAGAAAATAACATGATATAAAATCAGCCTAATTAGGCTGATTCTTGTTTAAAGTATTATTTACTAGTTATAAGGAGATTTCTATGTATGAAAAAAATATTGGTTGTATTTACTGGTGGTACGATAGAAAGCTCTACAAATAATGAGTTAATAATTAATAAAAATTTGCTTGACAAATATAAAATTATCATGTTATAATTTAACAAATTTAATAATAGTTATGACGATGCAAAGTAGATACTATTATCTTTTTAAGAGATGAAATGCCAGAGGCTGGAAGCATTTCTAGAGACAATGTAGTAAACGAAATTTCACATCTGAACTGTTTCTTTGAAAAAATGTAGGAGAAACCGCAAGCACACGTTAAGTGTAGTTGAGCACTGAAAATGGAAAATGAAAACCGTAAGACTAAAAGAGACATCTTTTTAACTTTCAACTTTCAACTTTCAACTTTCAATTTAATAAAGGTGGTACCACGGGTAAAAAACTCGTCCTTGTTTGTTGTATTTATACGACTGACAAAGACGAGTTTTTTTATAATAATACTAATTTAAAAAGGAGATAAAGATTATGAAAGTATTACTTGAAAGTATTAAATTAAAAACATTAGAAGAGCTACAAAATGTAACAGACCTAAAAACACTAGAAGAGATCAAAGTAGGTGTACTAGGTAAAAAAGGAGAGCTTACAGAAATTCTTCGTGGGATGAAAGATCTGTCTACAGAAGAAAGACCTATAGTGGGGCAGATTGCAAATGAGGTAAGGGAAGTTTTAGAACAAAAGATGAATGATATTAAAAATGAACTTGAAACGAATGAATTAAACAAGGCACTACAAAATGAAAAAATTGATGTAACGGTGCCAGGTAAAAAACATTTGCTTGGTACAGCCCATCCATTATCAATAGTTACAGATGAGATATCAAAAATATTTATGGGAATGGGATATAAAGTAGCAGAGGGACCTGATATTGAACTTGATTACTATAATTTTGAGGCATTAAATATACCAGAAAATCACCCTGCAAAAGACGAGCAGGATACATTCTACATTACAAAAAACATAGTACTTAGAACTCAGACTTCACCTGTTCAAATTAGATCCATGGAGGTTGATAAACCACCTATAAAAATGATAGCACCAGGAAGAGTTTTCCGTTCAGATCAGGTAGATGCCACACATTCACCAGTGTTTCATCAAATAGAGGGTCTAGTGGTTGACAAGGGCATAACAATGGGTGACTTAAAAGGGGTGCTCAACACATTCGTAAAAGAATTATTTGGGGAAGACACTATAACAAAATTTAGACCTCATCACTTTCAATTTACAGAGCCAAGCGCAGAAGTAGATGTTTCATGCTTTAAATGTAAAGGCGAAGATTCTAGCTGTAAAGTTTGTAAGGGTGAAGGCTGGATAGAAATACTAGGATGTGGTATGGTGCATCCACAAGTACTAAAGAACTGCGGGATAGACCCAGAAGTATATAGTGGATTTGCATTTGGAATGGGAGTCGAAAGGGTAGCTATGCTAAAGTATGGAATAGAAGATTTGAGATTGTTTTATGAAAATGATGTTAGATTTTTGAGACAGTTTTAGAAAGAGGTGATACAATGAGTTTCGATATTATAAGAATGCTCCCCACACCTGAGGAAATCGCAAGTGAAATACCACTTACAAAGGAGCTAAATGAATTAAAGGCAAAGAAAGATAAAGAAATTGTAGATATCATTACAGGGGTAAGTAACAAGTTTTTACTTATTATAGGTCCATGCTCAGCAGACAATGAGGACTCGGTTTGTGATTATATAAACAGGCTTGCTAAAGTACAAGAGAAGGTGTCTGATAAAATATTTATTGTACCTAGAATATACACTAACAAACCGCGTACAAACGGTTTGGGATATAAGGGAATGCTACATCAACCAGATCCTGCTGAAGATGAGAATATACTAAGCGGAATAAAACAAATTAGAAACATGCATATAAGAGTTATGCGTGAGTCCCATCTTACAGGAGCAGATGAGATGCTTTATCCAGAGAATTATGAATATGCTAAAGATTTAGTGAGTTATCATGCTGTGGGAGCTAGGTCTACAGAAAATCAACAGCATAGACTGGTGGCAAGCGGTATAGATATAGCAGTAGGTATGAAAAATCCTATGTGCGGAGATATATCAGTGATGCTGAACTCAATAAAAGCGGCACAGTCTAGTCATACATTTATCTATAATAGAGAGGAAACACTTACTAGCGGAAATCCTCTAGCACATGGAATACTTAGGGGAGCAGTAGATCACTACGGCAGAAATATATCCAACTACCACTACGAAGACGTATTAGATACTGCACAAAAATATATAGAAACCGGTCTTTTAAACCCTACACTTATAATAGATACAAATCATTCAAATTCAGGCAAAAAGTATTTTGAACAGCCAAGAATAGCAATGGAAATAATAAAGAAAAGAAAATACTCTGATATACTAAAAAACATGGTAAAAGGACTTATGATAGAAAGCTACATAGAAGAAGGTACACAAAAAGTGTCAGACGGCGTATATGGTAAGTCAATAACCGACCCATGCTTAGGATGGGTGGATACTGAGAAGCTTATAATGAAGATGGCTGAGAAACTATAATTAAGGTTGCAGAATGTAGAAGAAATAGATGCTAGCATAGAAAGGGGAATTTACATATATGGATATAAAAAATAATTTTTTATACGTAGTTGTCTTTATTTGTGGGGCTATGGTTATGATTCTTGAACTTGTGGCAGCAAGAATCATTGCACCTTTTGTAGGAACATCATCGTATGTATGGACAAGTTTAATAGGAGTAATACTCGGAAGTATGAGCTTTGGCTATTGGCTTGGTGGAAAACTATCAGATAAGAATCCTAAGCAATCTACATTAGCAATAATTATATTTAGTGCAGCATTTTGTATTGGAATTACAACATTTATAAATTTATTTGTAATGCAGTCTGTAGTATCGTATATAAATGATATGAGAGTAGCAGCTATTTTGTCTACATTGTTTTTATTTGCTATTCCAAGCATACTTCTTGGAATGGTATCTCCATATGCTGTAAAATTATCAATGGTAGATGTTGAAAAATCCGGATCTATAGTGGGCAATCTTTATGCATTATCAACTGTAGGAAGCATAGTAGGAACATTTTTAGCAGGTTTTGTATTAATACCTTGTTTAGGGAGCGAAAGGATATTATTGTTAATAACAATCATCTTAATTTTAACATCTTCAATACTATATTTAAAAACTAATTATAAAATAAACACAATATTAATTATAATCTTGATACCAATGATTATGTTACCAACGCCATCTACTTTAATATTTGCAGAAGCAAACATAATAGATGCTAACACTGAATACAGCAGGATTTGGATATATCCGACTAAACATAATAATAAAGATATAAAAATTATGCAAATAGGTAATGAATATAGTTCAGGAATGAACATAAATGATGATGAGCTAGCTTTTGAATATACAAAATATTATAGATTAGCAGAGCATTTCAGCCCTAACTTTAGGAAAGCTCTTATGATAGGCGGAGCAGCATATTCGTACCCTAAGTATTACATAAAAAAATATCAAGATGCTATGCTTGATGTTGTAGAGATAGATCCACAAGTTACAGAATTAGCTAGAAAATATTTTAATCTTAAAGATGATCCGAGATTAAGGATATTCCACGAGGACGGAAGAATATTTCTAAATAATACAAAAAATAAATACGATGTAATCTATGGAGATGCCTTCAGAGCAAAAAGTGTTCCATATCACCTTACAACCAAAGAAGCCACAGAAAAAATGTATAATGCACTAACTGATAATGGAGTTGCTATAATTAATTTAATATCACCTATCGAAGGTGCTAAAGGTAAATTTTTAAGAAGTGAGCTCGCTACTTATAAATCAATATTTCCTCAGGTTTACTTGTTTCTAGTTGAGGATGTAAATAATGGATTAATGAACCAAAATATAATGCTAGTTGCCTTAAAGACAAATGATGTTAAAGAATTCAATAGTGAAGATGATGAGCTTAATAGTTTTTTAAAACACCTATATAAAAAAGAGATAACAAATGATGTTCCAATTTTAACTGATGACTTTTCACCAGTTGAATATTACACAATGGAAAATAATTAATAATTTTAAAATTAAATAAAACAATAGGGAGGAGTAATAATAATGAATGTTTCAATGAATTGGTTAAAAGATTTTGTAGATATAGATTGTGATTTAAAAACTTTTTGTGATGCTATGACTTTGTCTGGCTCAAAGGTGGAGATATATAAGGATTTAGGTGGGCAAATATCAAATGTAGTGGTAGGTAAGATATTAAAAATAGAGAAACATCCAGATGCAGATAAACTAATAGTTTGTAAAATAGATGTAGGAAGTGGTACATTACTTCAAATAGTCACGGGTGCAAATAATGTTAGTGAGGGTGATTTTATACCTGTTGCACTTCATAAGTCTACACTTGCAGGTGGCGTGAAGATAACTAAAGGTAAGCTAAGGGGTGTTGAATCTGAGGGAATGCTTTGTTCTATAGAAGAGCTAGGTTTTGATCGTACTGATTTTGCTGATGCTCCCGAGCATGGTATATACCTTCTAAAAGGTGATTATAAACTAGGGACAGACATAAAAGAGGTATTAGGTCTCAATGATAGCATGGTAGAGTTCGAGATAACTTCTAATAGGCAAGACTGCTATAGTATAGTGGGTATCGCTCGTGAGGCTGCTGCGACTTTTAATAAGCCTTTTATATGTAAGATAAATGATGTAACGGGAAATGATGAAGATGCGAGCAAATATATTTCTATAAGCATCGAAAATCCTGAATTATGTAGAAGATATATAGGTGGAGTGGTAAAAGATATAAAGATAGAGCCATCACCTAAGTGGATGCAAGACAGACTACGTACAGTAGGGTTAAGGCCAATAAACAATATAGTAGATATTACAAACTATGTAATGATGGAAACTGGACAGCCAATGCATGCATTTGATCTCGACAGGGTAGCAGATAAAAAGATAATTGTTAAGAATGCAAAAAAGGGTGATAAGTTTGTCACACTTGATGGTGTAGAAAGAATACTTGATGACACAATGATAATGATATGTGATGGGCAAAAACCTGTTGCTATCGCCGGTATTATGGGTGGGGAAAACTCAAAAATAAATAATGATACAAAAACTCTCCTTTTTGAATCAGCTAATTTTAATGGCACAAATATTAGGGTAAATTCAAAAAAGCTAGGCATGAGAACAGATGCCTCTGGAAAATATGAAAAGGACTTAGACCCAAATCTAACTCTAGATGGTATAAACCTTGCACTTAGCCTTATAAAGGAACTAAAAGCTGGGGAAGTAGTAGGTAATTTAATTGATGTATATCCAAATAAGAGAGAAGAAACAACAGTGCCTTACTCTACTGAAAAAATAAATGCATTACTAGGAACTAAGGTATCGGATGATGAAATAATAGAAATATTTGAAAGTCTAGAGTTTAAGGTTGATAATCAAAATAAAGTACTAACTATTCCAACATTTAGACAAGATATAGAAAACAATGCTGATTTAGCAGAGGAAGTAGCTAGACTATATGGTTTTGATAAAATACAAGCGACAAACGTAACGTCTGAAACAACAATAGGCAGAAAAAACAAAAGTCAAAACCTTATCCAAACGTTGAAAGAAGTAATGCAAGCAGAAGGGTTATCTGAAATTCTCACGTATTCATTCGAGAGTCCTAAAGTGATGGATAAACTAATGATACCCGAAAATGACAGCTTGAGAAAAGTTATAAAGGTAAAAAATCCCCTTGGTGAAGATTTTAGTGTGATGAGAACTCAAATGCTAAATGGGATACTTCTAGCCCTTTCTAACAACTATAATAAGCGAAACGAAAATGCATATTTATTTGATATAAGTAAAGTTTATATACCAAAAGATTTGCCACTTACTGAGCTACCAAATGAGATTACAACTTTAGCTATAGGAATGTACGGAGAAGTCGATTTCTATAATATAAAGGGAATTATAGAGGTGTTAATGAAGAAGCTTGGTATAAGTGAAGATTATGCAACAAATACAAGTATAGCATATATGCACCCAGGCAAAACCGCTGATATTTTAGTAAATGGCAAGGTTATTGGTTACTTAGGAGAAGCACATCCAACACTTGCAGGAAACTACGAAATAGGTATGAAAGTTTACCTAGCGTGTATCAATGTGGATGAGTTGATAGCAAATGCAAAACAAAATATTCGCTACAAACCACTTCCAAAATATCCAGAATCGAGTAGGGATATTGCCATAATAATTAAAGATGAGATACAAGTAAAACAAGTAGATAATATTATCACCCAAAATGCAGGTGGAATTCTAGAAGCAGTAGAATTATTTGATATATATAAAGGCTCTCAATTAGGTGAAGGATTTAAGTCAGTCGCATATAGAATAATATTTAGAGCAAATAATCGTACGCTAACAGAAGAAGAAGTAAGCAGTGTTATGGGGAAGATTATGAAAGAGCTAGAAATTAAATTAGATGCAAAATTAAGGTAATTTTTATAGGCCACATAATTTTATTATGTGGCTTCTTTTATTATTTGACAATACAAATATTGTATGATATAACTAGACTAAATAGATTTCTAAAGCGGGTGATAAATGTGTTTACAAAAAGTAAGTATACATGGGTTTTGGTTGTTATATTCATAGCTATGATAAATATACTTTACGCAAGTGATGAGAAAAATAATATAATACGATTGGAATCAGAAACTAGTGTGCTTATACAAAATGAAAATTTAGATATTACAGACCAGCGCAATTTGCTTTATGAAACAAATATAGTTGATACGAGTAACAGCGACATCTTTGTCCATCAAAAGACCTCTTATGAGGATATAAAAAACAGCAAGCTTATTGAATTTGATAATAATGGAAATGTAATTGATGATAATATACTCAGCCGTTTTCCTGATAAGAATGAGTTGTATAAAATAAATAAAATAGTAAAAACCGCTGATGATGGTTTTTTGATTGTTCAAAATTCTGATGCTGACCTTCCTGTAAATTTTACTGTAAAAAAAGTAGATAAGTCACTTAATGAACTATGGACTAAGAAATTTGATAATAAAGGCACTCTGATTTTAATTACTGCACTAACTGCTCTAAATGATGGTTATGTTGTAAGTGGGTATGGTTATGACGATATAGAGAATGGGAAATCAAAGTTTGTTGCATATAAATTAGATAATAATGGCAAGTTGCTCTATAACATAGAACATACATATGATGCAAATTTTATGCCTTTTAGAGTTATTTCAAATAAAAATGACATTATTGTTTGCGGTAAAACTTACGAAGGGAATACGGAGAATATATGGATTACATATATCAATACTTATGGAGATATATCTTGGAAAAGAAATTTTACGAATTGTACAATACTTGGACAGAGTGAACTGTTAAATAATAATTTTGCTATAGTTGTAAATTCAAATAAAGACTTACCTAAAAATAAGTTTAGAATGATGCAATTCGATTTACTAGGAAATAAAATATGGGAGAAAATATACACTCCACCTTATAAATATGAGCAGTTTAAAACTTTATGCAGTGAGGACAAGTATATCTTACTTTGCAAATATAGTACACTAAGTGACCATAATGATGAGATAACTACAAAATATCGTGCAACAGCTATAGATAACGCAGGACATCTACTTTGGGAGGAAGATGTAGGTATACTAAAAAATAAGAAGATAGAAGATATGAAAAGAGTTAAAAATAATACGTTTTTAATTATCGGAACGGGAAATGACATAATGAGTAAAAACGATATATTGTGGGTTGGAAAGTTTATTACCAGAAAATATATACTAAGATAACACTACATACTGTATATTAACTACCAATATATCCAGTATATAGTATATTTTTAAAAAGATGGATTCACAAAATTCATCTTTTTAAATTATTTTTTCCTTTATCTACAACATTCTGACATGTTTGAGCACTAATGTATTAAAAAAAGCATTGACATACTATATTTAGTCTGATATTATTAATATACATACAAAATGTGGTGTATGTATTGGAAAATAATACCAAAAGGTGGTGAGACTTTGAATTGTCCGTTTTGTAAAAGCATTGATACCAAAGTTACAGATTCTAGACCTATAGATGAAAAACAGGCTATAAGGAGAAGAAGAGAATGCGAAGAATGTGGCAAAAGGTTTACAACATACGAAAGACTAGAAACTATGCCTATTATGGTAATTAAAAAAGATAACACAATAGAAGCTTTTGATAGAAATAAGTTGTTAAATGGATTGATCAAAGCATGTAATAAAAGACCAATATCTATACAACAAATGGAAGACCTTATTGATGATATTGAGAACTCTTTATATAATGGTTATAACATGGAGGTAGAGAGTTCAAAATTAGGCGAAATGGTGATGGATAGGTTAAAAGATATTGATGAAATTGCATACGTAAGGTTTGCATCTGTATATAAACAATTTAAGGATGTCGATTCTTTTATGACAGAGTTAGCTGGATTACTAAATAGCAAAAAATAAAAGGAGGATATTAACATGGTAAAATATGTTGTAAAAAGGGATTCAGATATAGTAGTGTTTGACGGTTCAAAGATAGCAAGTGCGGTATTAAAGGCATTTTCGTCTATATATACGGATAGAACACATGAAGATCTTGCAAAATTTTCAAGTGTAGTTGCTGATAAAGTAACATACGTTATTAATAAAAGATATGAAAATAAGGCTATAGATGATTATCCAAACATAGAAGAAATTCAAGATACGGTAGAAGATACATTAATGCAAATGGGAGAAAAACAGGTAGCAAAAGAATATATAGTATATAGATCAAAACATCAAGAGTTGAGAGAAAATAAAACTCTTGTTATGGATATTGAGAAAATATTCGTTGAGTATACTGAGCAAAGTGATTGGAAAGTAAAAGAAAATGCAAATATGGGATATTCATTACAGGGACTTAATAATCATGTAGCACAAGAAGTAACTAAGAATATCTGGCTAAATAAGGTTTATTCGGATAATATAAAGGAAGCACATATAACTGGAGATTTACACATACATGATTTAGGTTCTTTTGCAACATACTGCGCTGGATGGAGTTTAGAAGATTTACTCCTTAGAGGGTTTGGAGGAGTACTAAATAAAATAGAGAGCAAGCCCGCTAAACATTTGAGAGTTGCACTTGGACAACTTGTAAATTTCTTATTTACCCTTCAACATGAATGTGCTGGGGCTCAAGCCGTGTCATCTTTTGATGTGTATTTAGCACCATTTGTACACTATGACAAGCTGACTTTTGACCAAGTAAAACAATCTATGCAAGAATTTGTTTTCAACATGAATGTACCTACAAGGGTAGGTTGTCAAACGCCATTTTCTAATATTACATTAGATTTAATATGTTCTAGTGCGTTAAAAAATGTACCAGCTATTATTGGTGGAAAGCCTTATGGAAACTATACATATGGGGATTTTCCAAAAGAAATGGATATGATTAATCAAGCATTTTGCGAAGTAATGATGGAGGGGGACGCAAAAGGTAGAATATTTACATTTCCGATACCTACATATAATATAACTAAAGACTTTGACTGGGATAGACCTATTGTTAATAAGGTAATGGAAATGACTGCAAAATATGGCATACCTTACTTTGCAAACTTTGTCAACTCCGATATGTCACCAGATGATGCTAGAAGTATGTGCTGTAGACTAAGACTTGATAATAGAGAACTTAGAAAAAGAGGTGGAGGTTTATTCGGTGCAAACCCACTTACAGGTAGTATAGGTGTTGTTACTATAAATATGGCTAGACTTGGGTATCTATCTCAAACTGAAGAAGAGTTCATGCTAAAATTAAAAAGACTGATGGATTTAGCATATGCTTCTTTAGAAGTAAAAAGAAAAATTCTAGAAAAGAATATGAATTCTGGACTTTACCCATATAGTAGATTCTTTTTAGACACTGTATATGATAGATTTGGTGAATACTTTAAAAATCACTTTAGTACTATAGGCTTAAATGGTATGAATGAAGGTATAATGAATCTTTTTGGTGTAAATGAAAATATCTCTACAGAAAAAGGCAGATTATTTGCTGAGCGAGTTCTAGAATATATGAGAGATGTAATAACTGAGTATCAAGAAGAAACAGATATCCTTTATAACCTAGAGGCAACACCTGCTGAAGGAGTAACATACAGACTTGCAAACCTTGATAAAAAACTATATCCTAATATAATAACAGCAGGTAAAGATACACCTTACTATACAAACAGTACTCAATTACCAGTTACGTACACCACTGACTTATTTGAAGCCATTGATCTACAAGAAAACTTACAATGTATGTACACTGGTGGAACTGTAATTCATGGTTTCATAGGTGAAAGAATCGAAAGCATCGAAACTTGTAAATCTTTAGTTAGAAAAATAATGAATAACTATAGAATACCTTACTTTACTATAACACCAACATTCTCTGTATGTCCAGAACATGGTTATATAGTAGGCGAAAAGTTTGAATGCCCACAATGTAATGCTAGGACAGAGGTATGGTCAAGAATAGTAGGTTACCACAGACCAGTACAAAACTGGCATGAAGCTAAACGTGAAGAGTTTAAAGATAGACTTGAATATGAGGTTTGTGATTGCGATGGAGAATACGCAGTGTGAGTTAAATCGAAAGTTAATAGAAGCTATTGATAGAAATTGTATTGAATGTATACTATGAAAATAAGCATATAGGAGGAACTTAAAATGTATTTACCACTTAAAAAATATCCAGAAGCATCAGAAGAATTACGTATCCTGCTTTATGAAGCGGGTATTGCTGAACAATTGGTATGCCCCCAAGTAGCATATTATTTCTATTGTCCTGAGGCATTAGCTTTGGTGGCAAAGTTACCAAATTGCACATCTAATGTAGCGAAGGAAATAATTAATACCGCAACAGAATTCTACAGAGAACGTTCTAATTATGGACCTCCCAATATTGTGTCATATGTGAAACTATTAGAAGAAATAGTTTCACAAAAGCACTATTTTAACGCAGATCTGGCATCTTATGTAGTAACAAATTTAACGAATGAATCTGTAGGTTGTTTAAACAGATTTGATATATCTAAACCATTTAAAGAAAATCTAGACTTTGTTAAAGGGAGTATAGAAGTGATGAAGGCAATACAAATACAACCTTTTGGTTCCAATGAAGAAATCGAAAATGTAAGTAAAGAAATAGAAAAAAGTGGAAAATTAATTACAGCTACTACAGATTTACTATTTGAAGATATAAAGAGGTGTTACATATCATTCGATGATAAACAGTCTGGATTATCACCATTTGAAATAAATTAAATTCTAAGGAAAGTGATAATAATGATTATAAAAGGTTTTCTTAAAACATCACTTATAGATTATCCTAATAAAATTGCAACTACTATTTTTGTAGGTGGTTGCAATTTTAAGTGTCCTTTTTGCCATAACGGAGATTTAGTTTTATCATCAAATAAACTAAAGACTTATACTGAAGACGAGATTTTTGAACACATAAAAAAGCGGAAGAATATATTAGAGGGTATTTGCATTACAGGCGGAGAGCCTACAATGTATGATGATTTACCAGCTTTTATTGAAAAGATTAAAAAGTATGGATTACAAGTTAAACTCGATACAAATGGAACTAATCCTGATATGATAAAAGAGCTTTTAGATAAAAGTTATCTAGACTATATAGCCATGGATATAAAAAATTCGAAAAATAAATATTCATTATCGACAGGTGTAAAAATGAATGACATAACCAATATTGATACCTCGATAAAACTGTTAATTAACTCCGGTATTGATTATGAATTTAGAACTACTGTTGTTCGTGAGTTACATGATGAAGATGATTTTCACAAAATGGGAGAATGGATAACAGGAGCTAAAAGATATTACTTACAACAATATGTGGAATCAGATAAGCAAATAAAATATGGATTTAGTGCATATACCAAGGAAAAGCTTTTTGAATTCAAAGATATACTAGAAGAATACGTGAAAGAAGTAAATATAAGAGGGATAGTATAGAAAACATATAAAACATGTAGTTAGCAGATATAACTTATCTGCTTTTTTCATATTTAAATATTTATATAATATACTTATAATAAAGTGTACATAGATTGTTTATTATATGTTATTTAATATTTATATATTTAGGGGGGTAATTATGTCTAATATGAGTATAACAGAATCTTATATAAAAGGACTATTTATTATTGAAAGTAAGCAAGTTAAACAAAATGAAAGTGATTTACTCACAGAATATTATAATAAAAAGCTTTTTTGTGAGTATGAACTTTTTACTGAATTTATAAGTAATGTAGATATCAGCACAAGAAAAGGCTGTTTAAGAGGATTATATTTTTACAGAAGCACACCCGTGTTTAAACTTATAAAGGTATTAAAAGGTGAGGTATACATAGTTGCTGTTGATTTAAGAAGGGATTCTCCTACATATAGTAAAAGTTATAGCGTGGTTCTTTCTAACCAAAATAGAAAACAGTTTTACATACCTAATAATTTTGCATATGGTTTCCTTTCATTAGAGGATACAAATATCTTAAACATAAGTTCTAATGTATATAATATGGAAGAAGATAAATTTTCTATCGCATGGAACGATAGAGATCTAAAAATAGAATGGCCACTACAAAAAGCGGGCAATATAATTATATCAAGACAAAATCAAAAAAGTATTAATTTTAATGAAATAACAAAAATCCTATACTGAGTATTACTAGACAAATTAAGATCAAATAATCCAAAAAACTCAAAATGCAAGGTATAAAGCCCTTGCATTTTATTATTATATATGGTAGAATCTAATAACAAATCTGTCATTTTAATGACAAATACAAACTATAGGAGGATACAATATTTATGGAAAAAACGTATGTAATGCTTAAGCCAGATGCAGTAAAAAGAAACCTTACAGGTGAAATAATAAAAAGAATAGAAAGCAAGGGGTTAAAAATTGTAAACATTAAAATGATGCAATTAGATGAAAAGATTTTAATAGAGCATTATGCACATCATGCTAGTAAACCATTTTTTCCTGAAATAGTAGCATTTATGACTTCAGGACCAGTTATACCTATGATTATAGAAGGAGAAGATGCTATTAAAAAAGTTAAAATGCTTATTGGACCAACTAAATGGTTTGATGCACAACCTGGATCACTTAGAGGAGACTTTGCGTCATCAGTAATGGAAAATCTGGTACACTGTACAGATCCCGCTGATCCAGAAGGAACAGCAGAAGTGGAAATTAATAGATTCTTTGGGGAAAATGTATAAATGATGTCATACTTTACTATTCGCTAAAGACAAGTTTAACGAATAGTTACACAGAAGTTAATAAAAAACAACATATATTAAACAATTATATGTTGTTTTTTATTAGTAACACTTTCATAAAACTACTTTATCTAAATTATAATATTTTTCATCTTGTAAATATTTTGAGCAAAGATCTATTCCACGTTTTTCAGAATTCCATTTTCCATGGACTTCTCTTGTAGGAGAGTTTTCTAATATTAAAGTTGCTTCATTTAGTTTGTATTGTTTTTCTTGATCAGCTAAGTTTTCATTTAATTCTTTTATTAATACTCCTGGTGTGTTAAAATTACTTTGGTCATAGAATTCAGTACAGTGTATCATAGCTATCTGATATTCACCTTCTTGTCTTGTTCTATTAAAATCTGTTATTATTTTTTCTAATTCTCTTTTTTTTACTTCTTTATCGTGTATTACAATAAATTGTCCGGCTCCTGCTTTTATGTATATCGGCTCGTTTTCAAAGTTACTTTCATTAAAAAAAGTTTTAACTTTTATAGCACCTGCCCGCAGCAAACTATCGCCTTCTTCATGTCCTTGGGCATCATTTACAGCTTTTAGTCCAAGAAGTCTTAGACAAGTAATGTGCTTTCCTTCCACGTGTGCAGTAATGTGTTCTTTGTCATCAAACATATGCCTTGCAAACTCGCTTTTAAAAAAGCCTGTCGTTTTATCAATAGTTATTTCATCTTTCATAGTAAAAAATATATCTAGCAATTTATCTTTTGACATTTGTTTAAAAAAATTCTTATTTTTTTTCAGTATTGCATCCTTTATTCTAGCTTTTTCATCATATTCCATATTTGTTTTTGAAGAGTATCTAGAGTGTTTACTGAGATTTGATCTTTTAGTTAAATATTTAACTCTGCTATATGTTTTTAAAGTGCTTAAATCTTCATTATTATTTTCATCAATATCAAATATACTTATCATGTTGCTAGACGGGTTTTCTATTATTCCTACTTTTTTTATATTAAATGATTCTATAGTAATTCCCTTTTGAATATTTTTTTTAATGTACATATCTTTTTCTATTTTATCTAGAAACTCTTTAATATCCATTTCAGGTAAATATGTACCGTGTCCTTCTGCAAATTCTACCTCGAATTTTTGGTTACTTTTAGTATATGCTTTATCTATTATTTTAAAGTCGGTTATTAGTTGTTTTAATAGCTTTTCGTCTAAATTCAACTTATATTTATTTTTAATGTTTGTCAATATCAATTGAATATGGGCTTCTTTATTTATCATTTCCTTTAATTCCATTAGCATCTCAATTTTATCTTCTCCAGTTACAGTATTATATACTGCAAGTACTTCATCACCACCAAATCTTATAGCATAATCACCTTTATGTTCCTCAGTAGTAAGTCGTATAAGCCCAGCTACTATTCGAATATATCTATCTCCTATATCTTCACCAAACGAATTGGCTATTTTCAGATTATTTATATCTGTAAAAACTAATGTTTTTGGGGTAGTAGTTTTTTTAGTAAGACCGTTCATAAAATATTCCCACATATTTTTACTATATAATCCAGTTTTTTTATCTCTGAAATGTTTCTTTAAAGAAATAATAATTTTTATCAAAGTGTTAGTATTGTTTAAATTTTTTATATTATCATCACTTAACTCTAATATTGGTTGTATAACCATGCTCACTCACCACCATTCTTAAAAGTTTTTTAGCCTATAAAATCAAAATATGTTACTATTTTATAATAATTACCAAAAATTGTCAATAGTTTACAGTAAAAATTCTAATAAAACTTTGTTCGACACATCAATCCCAAATCTGGTAAGTCGTATATAATCACCTTTGTGTTCAATTAAACCTTTATTTATAAGTCCATCAATAGTTTTTAGATAAACATCATCTATATCTACACCAAAAATATTCCTAAAGTCTAATTTGCTAACACCAATGGTTTTTCTAAGCCCTAGAAACATAAACTCTTCATATTTAGCTTTGGTGTCAATTTTTTCTATATTGTATTGTATGACATTATTATTTAGAACTTCTTTACTGTATATATCTATATTTTTAGTATTATGGTATCTTTCATTATTATAGTATGAATGGGCCCCTAGTCCAAGTCCTAGATATTCTTTAGCGTCCCAATATATAAGATTATGTTTGCATTCGTACCCATCTTTAGCAAAATTGGATATTTCATACTGATTGTAACCTATATTGCTAAGGAAATCACAAATTAGATGATACATCTCTCTATCCAGCTTCTCATCTGGTAAATCAAGACCACCCCTTGTATATAAATCCATCATTTTAGTACCCTTCTCTAAAGTTAAACCATAAAAGGATATATGTTTTATATCAAGTTTTGAAACATTATATAATGTTTCTTTCAGCATTGCTAACGTTTGGTTTGGTAAAGAAAACATTAGGTCTACATTTATATTATCAATTCCTTGGTTTTTAAGGTTGTTATATGCTACTAGAAAATCTTTTTGGGTGTGAACTCTCCCCAGTTTTTTTAACAACTCATCTTGCCAAGCTTGTAGTCCTATGCTCACTCTATTTATTTTATAATCTTTCATAATCTTTATTTTATCAAGAGTAAGACTATTTGGGTTGCTTTCTATAGAAAACTCTTTAACATACTTCATATTTATATTTTCAAGCATACAATATAACAGTTTTTCAAGCTGTGCAGTACTAAGTATAGAAGGGGTTCCTCCACCTATAAATATAGTATTAATTTGTAAACTATTTAATTTATCTTTTAAATTTACAATATCTTCACATAATAAATTTATGTAACCTTCTATATTATCACTCTTATTATCAAAAGATAGAAAATCGCAATAAAAACATTTACTTTCACAAAATGGTATATGTATGTAAAGTCCTATTTCTTTCATAAGTATTTTCAGCTCCTAGGGTTAAAACGCATAAAAGACAGCACCTATGCTGTCCTTTATTTTTCTCTGGTAATCTGACAATTTAATTAAGCACTCTTCTCGCCGTTCTGTATACATTGCCATAATCAGAAAGTGCTGTTATTACCACTCCACTATGGTTATTAGACGATGATGCATGTATAAATTTATTATTTCCAATATATATTCCAACATGGGTTATATAACCTTTTTTCAAAGTATCAAAAAATACTAGATCTCCTGATTTTAGTTCGTCTCGTTTCACAAAACTACCTGAATTAGCTTGTTCTTTTGCAGTACGAGGTATGTTTATATTAAACTTTGACATAATATTTTTAGTAAACCCCGAACAGTCAATACCACCTGTTAAGCTGTTACCACCCCACACATATTTAGTTCCTAAAAACTTTTTGGAATATTCTATTATAGAGGTAGCTTCTGAACTTGTACTTTTTGTACTTTCAGCATTAACTATATTATTTTCTTTTGGTACACTAGTATCTAGTAACTTTTCATCAACAAACTCTTGTGATACATATCCTTCTTCACCATCATTGGTTTGTACTTGTATCCATCCTGAATTAACTTCTTTAACAACTTTTAGTTTTGCACCAAAAGCAAGTGAAAGCTTCTTATTTGAAACTATTGTTGGATATTCACGCAAATTAACACCTTGCTGAGATATAACATATACATAATCTAGCTTTGCGGTTGTTGCTATAACGTTATTTGTGCTACTAGTAGTAGTTGGAGAAATTGTAACATATGTAGATAGTACCCATCCTGTGTTATTATTTGCTTTTATGTGATACCAACCGTCACTTTTGGAAATAGTCGATATATTAGTATTCTTAGCAAGTTTTGTTATGACAGAACTTGTAGTATTAGATTCTTTTCTTAAATTTACATTGTCTGCATTTATTGTTCCATTAGATTCAGCAACAGTTTGTTTATTATTAGAATTTTGAACCTCTGAGTTAAAATCTTTATTTATGACTTCAATATATTCACCGAAAACCCATGCAGCTTGTCCTTCAAAATTGATTTTGTACCAATCTTGGTTCTGAGATAAAACCTTTAGCTCACGTCCACTATTTAATTCTCCTATAACTTCGCAATTCATGTTTGCTTCTGCTCTTACATTTATATTGTTTCCTGTAACATATGCATTGTTAGTTGTTGAAATAAAATCCTTTAATATGTACATATATCCATTTTGTGTTTTAAATTTGTACCAGTTGTTTTTTATTCCAATGATGCTTATTTTTTCGCTTTTTTGAAGTTGTCCAACTTTACCGTAAACAGTATCTGGTCCTGTTCTATAATTTACATCATAGCCTGTACATGTACCTGTAATACCTTCAGCTTGGATAATTATAGAGCCTATAAGCATATAAAACATTATAAAAGTCGATATAGCAAAAATTTTATTAAGCAAATTTATTTTATAGGTATCCATTTACATTCCTCCAAAAAGCATTATGTGTTATATTTTTTGTAATAATATACATATATTAACTAATTGTTACGAACTTATTATATAATTTTTACATACATTTGTCAAGCTTTTTTTCTAATTTCACATATTATATCGACAAAAAAGCTATATTATATAGCTTTTTTGTCGATAGGCTCTTGTAACTTAGGATTACATGGAGTTTATTATTATATATTTAAATATTATTAATACCCATATCGTAAATGAGTTTTTCAACTTTATTTATTTTAATACCATAATTATTTAAATATTCTTCAGGTACAAAATTAAGCATAATTTTCTCTAAAATACTAAAGTCATGAATATATAGCTCGTAACCTAAATTCTCTTTTGCTTTGCATATATTTATAAGCTTGGTAGGAAAATTATTTTTAAATTCATTAATATCCATAAGTGCCGAGGAAATAAATAATCCCAAGGTTTTGGTAATCAAAATTTCGGAGTTAGTAATACAAAAAGTTGCTATTTCTTTCTGAATTTTATTATGATATATTGATCCACCAATTATTAAATAATCATATTCTCTTATATCTGGATTTGGATGCTCATGTATATTTATAGAATCAACCTGTCCTAACATTCTTTCTTTTAATAAATCCACGCATCTTTTTACTGACCCGTGTTTACTTGCATAAATTATAGCAGTTTTCATTATTGTAATCACCCCTTATATTTTCTTAACGTTAGTAATAATTCATTATAGCAAATAAAATTTATATTTTCAATAATTTAATAGAAAAAACTATTAATTACATGATTATATAAAATATATTATAATATGGCAAGAACTTTTTTAACTAACCCTGTTTAATTGATAATATCCAATATTGCAAATAAAAAAATTGTAATATTTTAGTAATATATATTGTTTTTTTTGCATTTTTATTGTATAATTGTATTAGAAAAGTTATGACCTAAAGGGGGAAGTTTTATGGAGATACAAAATTTAATAAGCCTTGTCGGATCGAATATGTTTTTAATTGTGTCTTATTCTTTAATCTTTATACTGCTTAGTTCATTTGCTTTAAGGTTCATTGCTAAGATTTTTATGTTTTTTATATATATCGGTGTATTCGTATTTGCTATGTCTTTTATGTTTTCATCTTCACCTGACATAGGTGTAAATGATATTTCAATTGGTAAAATTGCCAAAAATATGTCTAATACTTTTAATGATATTAAAAAAACTTTTAACAATGGTAAAAATCTTATAACTAATGTAAAGAATACTTTTGATATTAATAAAGCTAAAAGTATTCTAAATGATTCAAATAATACATTAAGACAAATAAGTGACTATACGAAAACACAATTACCAAAAACAGAATCAAATTCGCAAAACTTCTTTCCCGAACAACAGATTATCACAGATGAAAATCAATCAATTACAATAACAGTAAATCCAAATGCAGAAGAATCTAAAGCTAATATAAATGAAAGTTTAGATAAATACAACTCTTTATTTAATGATTTGGTAAATATTGATGAATAAAAAAAGAACCCCTTTATAATCCACTTATAAAGGGGTTCTTTTACTCTACTGATATTATATAATAATAAACAGGTTGCCCTCCAAATTGTAATTCAACATCACAATCAGGGTATTTTTTTAATATATATTCCTTTACTTTTTTTGCGTCATTTTCATTTATACCTTCACCATAGTATATAGATATGAGTTCGCTGTCTTGATCAATCATTGCATCTATAGTATCTATCACTGTTTCAAAGACTTTCTTTCCTACTTTTTCTATTTTTCCTTGTATTATCCCGAGTATATCGTTCGTATTTATTTTTTTGTCATCAACAACTGTATTTCTGACAGCATATGTTATCTCTGCTGATTTCAAGTTTTTGTACGATTTTTGAAGATTATCAAGATTTTTTTCTATTAATTCTGATGGATTATACGCAAGTAGTGTAGAGATACCTTGTGGTATATTTGTAGTATCTATAACATAAATATTTTTATCTTTTACAACATCTATTACTTGTTTAGCAGATAATATAATATTTTTATTATTTGGAAGTATTATTATACTATTTGCATTAACGTTATTAACTGCTAGAAGTAAATCATCTGTGCTAGGGTTCATACTTTGACCACCATTAACTACATAATCTGCTCCTAAATCTTTCATTATATTTTCTAGTCCACTTCCAGAGGCTACAGAAACAAATCCTATTTCCTTTGCTGGCTCATTTTTTTTATTTTCTTCTTGTTTTGAAATAATATCTTCATGTTGTTCTTTCATATTTTCTATCTTTATGTGAACTAATCTTCCCATCTTAAGTGCTTCTTCTAAGACTTTACCTGGATTATTTGTATGTATGTGAACTTTTATTACTTCATCATCTTCAACCAAAACTATAGAATCACCTGATTTATTTAAAAACATATTTAGAGTCTTCATATTAGCATTTTGTTTTGGCCCTCTTTTAATCATAACCTCAGTGCAATATTCAAACAATATATTGCTTGTATCAATTTTCTTTATACTATCCGAAGAAATACTTATATCAGAATCAGTATATAATTCAGGTTCTAGATCTACCATACCATCAATAAATCCTTCAATTATATGTAAAAAACCTTTACCACCTGCATCTACTACTTCAGCTTGTTTTAATTCTTCAAGCATTTCTGGTGTTTTAAGTAAGACTTCTTCTGCATAATTATAGGCTTCTTTTAAAAATTCCTTTACATTATCATGATTATCAGCTATTTCCGTTGCTTTTTCTCCAAATTCTCTAATTATAGTAAGTATAGTTCCTTCTTTTGGTTTCATAACTGCTTTATATGCAGCTACTGATGCCTCAGAAAAAGCAAAAGCTAAATCATGTGGAGTAGCTTCTATTTTATCTGTAAGTCCACTTGCAAATCCTCTAAATATTTGTGATAATATTACTCCTGAGTTACCTCTTGCACCTCTTAATGCACCATTTGAAGCAACCTTAGCAACCTCAGCAATAGTAGCAGTATTACTTAGCTTCTTAACTTCATTTGCGACTGATGATATAGTCAAAGTCATATTTGTGCCCGTATCTCCATCAGGTACAGGAAATACATTCAGGTCATTAATAGCATTTTTATTTTTTTGTAAAATATTAGTTCCTGTTATAATCATATTTTTTAGCATTTGACCATCTATTGTCTTCATATTTTTTTTCATCCCTTTCGCCGATTAAGTCTTAATTACTCTACTCTTAACCCTTCAACTAGCAGATTTATGTTTTCAACTTCCAAGCCAATAAGGTGTTCTAATTTATACTTTACAGTACTTATAAGACTCTCTCCAATAGCAGAAATATTAGTACCGTATTCAACTATGATGTGTAATTTTATATTAACCTTATTATCATTTATTTCAACTTCAATCCCCCTTGTAAGATTTTCGAACCCTAATAACTTTACAAAACCATCCTTCATGTTACGTGAGGCCATTCCTACAACACCATAACAACTCATTGCAATTACTCCTGCAATTTTTGCAATAACTTCTTTATCAATTATAATTTTACCCGCTTCATTTTCAAATATTGCAAACATTAATACACCCCCATTTTAAAGTACAAAGTTCAAAGTTACAGAAAAACATCTATCAGCTCTTTGTTACTATTATTATTTGTCATTTGTACTTTGTTATTTGCATTATACTATATTTTAGAAAAATTTTCAACTCTTTTTCTTTTTTCTTTTTTTATTTTATGTATTGCATTTTTCTATAAAATATGTTACAATGTATGACAGTGTCTGATTTTGAAAATAATATTTAAGGAGGTTATCATAAATGGCTAAATGCTCAGTATGTGAAAAAGGTTCTCATTTCGGAAATAAAGTAAGTCATTCTCATAGAAGATCTAATAAAGAATGGAAAGCTAATGTTAAAAAGGTAAGAGTAAACGCAAATGGAACAAACGAGAGTGTTCACGTATGTACTAAATGCTTAAAATCAGGTCTAGTTGACAGAGTTTAAGATTTTAGAATTCAAAAAAAGTAGCTAAGTCTTAGCTACTTTTTTTGAATTCTAAATAATTTTCTTAAAAATTTTGGCATAGTAAAAACAAAGATTTTCACAAGACCACCCTTTCAACATTTTTTTTTATCAGGACTTATCAATAAAAATCCTATTGTAATAAATATTATTCCCATTATAAAACACCAGAAATTTTGAGGTATAATAAGGTTTATAAGTATTCCACATCCAACAGACACAAAAACTATTCCCATTGTTTTTTTATGATGCATAAATTCACCATCTTTTTTTTAATATTTTATTATTATTATATATATTAAAATATAGCAAAAAAAGAACAATTTTTAGAGTAATTGTTCCATTTTTTAATGATATTTACATTATATTAACTATTAATTTTTAAACTTGTCCACCTAAATAATCTTTTAATTTTTTACTTCTACTAGGGTGTCTAAGCTTTCTGAGTGCTTTTGCTTCTATTTGTCTTATTCTTTCACGTGTAACATCAAATTCTTTTCCTACTTCTTCAAGTGTTCGTGCTTTACCATCATCTAAACCAAATCTTAGTCTGAGAACTTTTTCTTCTCTTTCTGTGAGGGTATTTAATACATCTCCTAGTTGTTCTTTCAACATTGAAAATGATGCTGAATTTGCTGGAAGTGGTATGTTATCATCAGGAATGAAATCACCTAAATGACTATCTTCTTCCTCACCAATTGGAGTTTCAAGAGACACGGGTTCTTGAGACATTTTCATTATCTCTAGTACCTTATCAACTGACATCCCCATTTCTTTTGCTATTTCTTCAGTACGTGGCTCCCTACCTAGTTCTTGCATCAACCTTCTAGAAATACGAATCAGCTTATTTATAGTCTCTACCATATGTACTGGTATCCTTATTGTTCTAGCTTGATCTGCAATTGCACGAGTTATTGATTGTCTTATCCACCACGTGGCATAGGTACTAAATTTATAACCTTTTCTATAATCAAATTTTTCAACTGCTTTAATAAGACCTAGATTTCCTTCTTGAATTAAATCTAAGAATAACATGCCTCGTCCTACATATTTTTTTGCTATACTTACAACAAGTCTTAAATTACATTCAATAAGCTTCCTTTTTGCATATACATCGTCAAATTCTATTTTTTTAGCAAGATCCATTTCTTCATCAATTGACAGTAAAGCAACCTTACCTATTTCCTTTAGATACATTCTAACTGGATCATCAGTTTTTATACCCTCGAAGGTGTATTCAATTTCTACTTCTTCTTCTATTAAAACATCATCAGTATCAAGTATATCTTCTTCAATTTCTGGGGTAGTCTCCAGCACTATAATTCCACTTTTTTCAAGTTGGTCATATACTTTTTCTATTTGTTCGACACCTAAATCAAATTTACTAAGCTTATCCATTAAGTCAGTATATTCTAAAACAGAATTATTCTTCTTGCCACCATCAATTAATTCTGATACTTTAGACATTAATTCATCTTCGGGCATTGTTACAATTTCATCAACACTTTGTATCTCTTCCCCAAAACCGATTATCTCATCTCCTATTGTCAAAGCTTCATCTATCAAATCTTCTTCATCTTTGAACTCTCTCATATGCATACCTCCAGGTTTCTCATCTCATAATGCACAATTTACAGTGCATATAGTTATGTAACAATTTTAAAAAGCAACATTATGCCTTTTCATGATAATTCTAATCCTAAAATTAAGAATTACCTTATTATAAAATCTTTTTTATCGTAGTCTTTCTAACTAGCCAAATTGTTAATTCTTCCTCTAGTCTCTTTTTTTCATCGTTTTCAGTTTGTCTTAATTTATTAGTTATATCATTTATCTTAAAATCTATGATTTTATTTGCAATAATTTTTAACTGCTCGTTTAAAATTTTTTCATATTCTTTCTCATCAAAATTTTGAATTTCATTAATTATAGTATTTACCTTTTTTTGCTCTTCTAAATCTGGAAAATAGTTTATAAATTGAGCAACATCAACATTTTTTAATAAATAATACATACTCGTAGTCTTTTCAAAAATATTTTTATGTAAATCTACTATAAAAATATCATTTCCTAATAAATCAATAACTTTATCAAAAACATCTTTACTATTAATCATAAATGATAATAAAATCCGTTCTCTTTTTTCATATATTTTAGGTATATTTCTAACTTCAACGATTTCAGGCTTTTGTTCAGATTTTTTTGTAGATTTTAAATTAATATTAGTAATTTGAGCTTGTCCATTAATTACTTTTTCTTCTATTCCAAATTCGTCAGAAATCTTTTTCATGTACATTTGTTTCTCTAGCTCGTTTTCTAATTCATTTGCATATTCTATAATCTTCTTTATAGCTTTTATTTTATCTTCTTGCTTACTCATGTTAAATTGACTTTTTATAATTTTTATTTGAAAATCGGCATAATCCATGGCATTAGCAAGTAAACTTTCAAATGCATCCATACCAAATTTATTTATATATTCATCCGGATCTTTCGCATCTGTAACCTGTAGTACTTTTGTTGTCATTCCTACAGACTTTAATATTGGTATAGCTCTAAGTGTTGCCGTTGTACCTGCCTTATCACTATCATATATTATTATGCACTCTGCCACATATCTCCTGAGAAGTAGTGCCTGCTCTCGTGTTAAAGCTGTACCTAGCGAGGCTACTGCATTTGTATAGCCTGCCTGGTGTAATGATATTACATCCATATAACCTTCCACTATCAAAAATACTGATTTTCTTGATTTTCGAGCAATGTTTAACCCATATAGATTGAGCCTTTTATTAAATACATCTGTTTCTGGTGAATTTAAATACTTTGGTTCACCCTTGTCAATTATTCTGCCACCAAACCCTATCACCTTATCATGAACATCAAATATAGGAAAAATCACTCTATCCCAAAATCTATCATGATAACCAGTCGAGTCTTTTATAATCAGTCCTGCTTTTTCAGCCAGCTTTTCATCTAAATGTTTATCTTTTATATATCTAGATAACGAATTTCTGTTATTTAGGGCATATCCAAGTCCAAAGCTTTTAAGTGTAGTTTCATTTATCTTTCTTTTATCTAAATACTCTTTAGCATTCTTACCATAATCAGATTTTAATATTTTATAAAAATATTTAGCGGCTTCAATATTTATTTGTATTAAAAGTTCTTTCTGCTTTATTTTTTCCCGAAGTGCAAGAGAAATCTCGGCTTCAGGAAGCTTTATGTTAGCTTTTTCTGCTAGATACTTTATCGCTTCGACAAAAGAAAGATTTTCGATCTGCATTATAAATGATACAACATTCCCTCCTGCTCCACACCCAAAACAATGATATATCTGCTTGTCTCTATTTACATAAAAAGAAGGTGTCTTTTCATTGTGAAAAGGACACAACCCAGAATACGAATTTCCTTTTTGAATAAGCCTAACATATTCGCCCACTATGTCGGCAACATCATTGCTTCTTCTAACTTCTTCTATCACTTCGTCAGGATAAAACATATAACACCTCCGACTCACATTCTCTATTTATCTTATTCGACAATATTATGTGAAACCCTTTTTTACAACAAAAAAAATCACAAAAGTTTTTCTAAAGTTTATGTATACATTCTAAAACAAATTAAAAACACCAAATATGTAATCTTGGTGCTCTTCAAATTTACTTACCCAAATATATTTTTTAATTTATCAAAAAATCCATTATGTTCTTTATATGTATCATCAGTAGCTGTATCTGCAAATTCTTTTAGGAGCTTTCTTTGTTTTTCGGTGAGTTTTGTAGGTACTTCTACTTTTACGATAACATATTGATCACCACGTATGTTTTTATTTCGCAAACTCGGAACTCCTTTACCTTTTAGTCTGAACTTAGTTCCTGATTGTGTACCTTCTTTTATTGTGTATTTCACTTTTCCATCGACAGTGGGTACCACTATTTCATCACCTAGTGCTGCTTGTGTAAAGGTTATAGGTATCTCACAATATATATCCATATCCTGTCTTTCAAATATTCCATGTTCCTTCACATATATGGTTATAAGTAAATCTCCCTTAGGTGCTCCTTTATCTCCAGCTTCGCCGTTACCTGTTACTCTTATAGTTTGTGAATTATCTATACCTGCAGGTATTTCGATCTTTATCTTCTTTGGCACACGTACCTTACCTGTACCTACACATTTGTGGCATTTATTTTTGATTATTTCGCCTTTACCTCCACAAGTAGAGCATGTTACAACATTTGCTATAGTTCCAAAAATAGTTTGTTGTGTTTGTTTTAATTGTCCAGTTCCGCCACAAGTAGGACATTTGTCTGCTTTTGTCCCTGGTTCAGAACCTGAACCATGACAAACATTACATTCTTCGGTTAAGTTTAGTGTAATCTCTTTTTCTTTACCAAATACAGCTTCATCAAAATCTATATTAAGTGACATATGTACATCTTGACCCCTTTGCGGACCTCGCCTTTTTGAACGGCCTGAACTTCCTCCAAAGAAATCACCAAAGATGTCACCTAAATCAAATTCCATTCCACCAAATCCACCATTAAACCCACTAAATCCGCCGTAGCCTCCTGCACCCCCACCGCCATTTTCGAACGCAGCATGACCAAATTGGTCATACTGTGCTTTCTTTGTAGGGTCACTCAGAACTTCATATGCCTCGTTGAGCTCCTTAAACTTATGTTCAGCTTCTTTACTACTTTGATTACTATCTGGATGATGCTCCTTAGCCAGTTTTCTAAATGCTTTTTTAACTTCCTGCTCTGTTGCGTCCTTTTTAACGCCTAAAACATCATAATAGTCTTTTTTAACAGCCATATATTTATGCTCCTTCCCTTTTTTGTCACTATTTTATTTTTCATTCATCAATTTCTCAAATTCATTCACCAATTCTCCGAAAAAGTCTAATGCTTTTTGCACTGGTTCTGGCGTAGACATATCTACTCCAACTTTTTTTAATAACTCTATAGGATAATCTGAACCACCGCTTTTTAAGAAGTTTAAGTAATTATCAAGAGTTTCCTTATCTCCACTATCTATCTTTTCCGCTATAGCTATCGCAGCTGAAAAACTTGTAGCATATTTATATACATAAAAACTATTATAAAAATGTGGTATCCTCGCCCATTCTACTTTTATTTGGTCATCACTTATTACGTTTTCACCATAATAAAGTTTGTTTAGCTCAAGATAGATATCACAAATCTTATCAGCAGATAATGCTTCTCCATTTTGTATTTTATCATGTGTTATTTTTTCAAACTCAGCAAATTGTGTTTGTCTATAAATAGTAGTTCTAATTTCCTCCATAAAATGGTTTAATAAATACATCTTTTCTTCTTTATTATCTGTATTTTTTAATAATTGCTTCATCAATAACACTTCATTTACAGTTGATGCAACCTCTGCAACAAATATTGTATATTCGGCATACACATATGGTTGATTTCCTTTTGAATAAAAAGTATGCATAGAATGCCCCATTTCATGAGCTATGGTAAATAAACTATTCAAATTATTTTGGTGATTAAGTAATATATACGGATTCGTATCATAACCACCCCAACTATATGCTCCACCTATCTTTCCTTCATTCTCATATACATCTATCCAATTACTTTTAAATCCTATATTCATGTTTTTATTATAATCTTCCCCAAGTACTTTCAAAGCGTTTTTAACCATATCAACTGCATCCACATATGATATTTCCTTATCAATATCTTTTAGCATTGGTACGTATATATCATACATATGAAGTTCTTGCAAATCCATATACTTTTTCCTGACACCAAAATATCTATGAAGTTTATCCAAATTTTTATGCATTGTCTCAATTAAATTTTCATAGACAGAAACTTCTACATTGTCTCCATATAGTGCTAGTTTAATAGGTGATTCATAATTTCTAACTTTCGCAAAAAATACATCAGTTTTGATGATTGAATTTAGTGTTGAAGTAAATGTATTTTTATATGACATATATACCGAATAAAGCTTTTCAAAAGCTTCTTTTCTTATATTTCTATCTCCACTTTGTATAAATTTGCTATAATTTCCTTTTGTTAATTCTACCTCATTACCCTTATCATCTATCAAAACAGGGAACTTTATATCCGCATCATTTAACATACTAAAAGTATTTTTTGGACTACCAAATATTTCACTTGCCATTGCAAGTAGCTTTTCTTCATCATCACTTAATACATGTTTCTTTAATCTGAAAATCTCGTCCATATAAAAGTTATATAACCCTAGTCTACTATTTTCTTTAACAAATTTATTAAATTCTTCTTTAGTTAGTTTTGTCAGCTCAGTTTTTACAAAAACAATTTCACTAGATATTTCAGCAATCAATGATTTTAATCTATCACTCATTTCTTGATATTTTGCTACATTTAAATCTTCATTCTTTCTATTACCAGAATATATGACAACTTTATCTAGTAACCTACAAATATCGAAATACAGTTCTAAACCTTCTTGAAGATTTGTAGCATCACTTGTAAGTTTCCCCTTATACTTTTTCATAACTTCTGTTTTACTCTTTAACTCATGAAAATCCTTTTCCCATAAATCATCACTTGCATATATATCCTCAAGCCTCCACTTATACTTATCCTCAATTTCACTTCTTTTCTTTTGCTTCTCAGCCATATATACCTCCAATAAAAATAGTCTATACATATTAGGATAGGATGAGATTATTCTCATCCTATCTTTTCTATTATTTTACACCTTTTTCTGAAAAAGTCAATTATTTTTAAAAGAGCTTACACTTCTTTATAATCTGCATCTACTACATCATCATTATCTTTTTTTCCTGTACCTTCACCTTCATTTGTCCCTGTTGCTGTATCGGGATTCATTCCAGCTGCTTGTGCAGTCTGGTAAAGCTTTGTAGAAACTTCCATGAATGTATTTTGTAGCTTATCTTTAGCTTCTTTTATCTTTGTTGCACCTTCTTCATTTATCATTTCTACCGGATTTGCTTGTAGTACTTCTTTTAGTTCCTTTAATTCATCTTCAAGCTTTTGCTTGTCAGCTGCATCTATCTTATCAGCTAGCTCACCTAATGTCTTTTCTGTTTGAAATGCTAATGAGTCAGCCTCATTTCTAGTATCTATTGAATCTTTACGTTTTTTATCTTCTTCTGCATGCGCTTCTGCTTCTTTTACCGCCCTATCTATTTCTTCATCTGAAAGATTTGTATTTGATGTTATAGATATCCTTTGCTCTTTTCCTGTTCCTAAATCTTTTGCACCTACGTGAACTATACCATTTGCATCTATATCAAATGTAACCTCTATTTGAGGTACTCCTCTTGGTGCTGGTGGTATTCCATCAAGATTGAATGAACCAATCATTTTATTGTCTCTAGCCATTTGTCGTTCCCCTTGACAAACTACTATATTAACTGCTGATTGATTATCTGCAGCTGTAGAGAACGTTTGACTTTTCTTTGTAGGTATTGTTGTATTTCTCTCAATAAGCTTTGTAAATACTCCACCTAATGTTTCAATACCTAGAGAAAGAGGTGTAACATCAAGAAGTAATATATCTCCAGCTCCAGCATCTCCTGCAAGCTTTCCACCTTGTATAGCTGCTCCTACGGCAACACACTCATCTGGATTAATACCTTTAAATGGTTCTTTTCCACCTGTAAGCTTTTTAACTAATTCTTGTACTGCTGGTACTCTTGTAGATCCACCAACTAACAATATTTTGTCAAGACTCGATACATCTATTTTGGCGTCTTTAAGCGCTGTATTTACCGGATTTGCTGTTCTTTCTATAAGATCTCCAACAAGTTCCTCAAATTTTGCACGTGTAAGTGTTATATCCATATGTTTTGGTCCTTCATTATTTGCTGTAATAAATGGAAGGTTAATGTTTGAAGTTGTATTGCTTGATAATTCTTTTTTTGCTTTCTCTGCTGCTTCTTTTAATCTTTGAGAAGCCATTTTATCTTTACTAAGATCTATACCTTCTTTATTTTTAAACTCTTTTATTAGATAGTCCATTACTCTATTATCAAAGTCATCCCCACCTAGACGATTATCACCACTAGTTGCAAGAACTTCAAGAACTCCATCACCTATTTCAATAATAGATACGTCAAAAGTTCCCCCTCCTAAATCGTAAACCATTATTTTTTGTTCATGTTCATTATCTAGTCCATAAGCAAGTGCTGCTGCAGTTGGCTCATTTATTATTCTTTTTACATCAAGTCCTGCAATCTTACCTGCATCTTTCGTTGCTTGTCTTTGACTATCTGAAAAATATGCTGGTACTGTTATAACTGCCTCTGTAACTTTTTCTCCTAAATAACTTTCTGCATCTGCTTTAAGTTTTTGTAAAATCATAGCTGAAATCTCTTGTGGAGAATAATTTTTATCTTCTATTTTTGTTTTATGATCTGTACCCATTTCCCTTTTTATTGATGATATAGTCTTATCTGGATTTGTTATAGCTTGACGTTTAGCAGATTCCCCAACTAATCTCTCACCATTTTTACTAAATGCAACAACCGATGGAGTTGTTCTAAACCCCTCAGCATTAGCTATTACTACTGGTTTTCCACCTTCCATTACTGATACACATGAATTCGTTGTTCCTAAGTCAATTCCTATTATTTTTCCCATTTTTAAATTCCTCCCTTTATGTTTTTTGTAGCTCGCCGGGCTTGCCTGCGACTATCTTTTTATTTTTTATTTTTTTAACTTTCCACTTTCAATTTTCCACTTTCAACTTAATTCGCAACCTTCACCATTGCATGCCTCATTACTTTTTCTCCATAAGTATATCCTTTTTGAAATACTTCTATGACTTCATTTTGTCCATAATTTTCATCTTCGACATGCATAACTGCATTGTGTATATTCGTGTCAAATGGTTTATTCAATGCATCAATTTCTTCAACACCTATACCTTTTAGGGTATCATTAAATTGATCATATATCATTTTTATACCTTTAAGTATTGAGTACTCTTTTACTTCTTCTTCACTAATATCTTTACTTATTTGTGCCATTGCTCTATCTAGATTATCAATCATTGGTAATATTTTGCCTACTGTCTCCATAACTCCAATATCATACATTTCTGATTTCTCTTTTATAGTTCGTTTTCTAAAATTATCAAACTCAGCCATGTTTCTTTGATATTTGTCAAGATTACTAATACACTCTAACTCTTTTTCTTCTAATTTTCTCTGTAACTCAATTATTTCTACTGTTTCTATAATACCTTCTTCTCCAAATTTTATTTCTTCATCTTCATTTTCGATTTTCTTTTCTTTCATATTTTTCTCCTTCCTTTGTGTTTTTAATTTTCATAATCCATTTACCTGTTTTATTAAACCACTTAGTAATGCTACTGTGTTTAAGTAATCCATTCTTGTTGGGCCAAGTATAGCAATAGTACCATACATGCTGTTATTTATGTTATACTTACCACTGACGATACTACATTGATCTACCTGAGAAAAACCGTTTTCAGAGCCTATACGGACCATTATTTTACCACTATCCATCTGAAATACATTTAATATTTTTAATATCCCATCTGACTCGTCTAAAAACTTCATCATATCTTTTGCTTTTTCTAAATCGTTAAATTCAGGAAAATCAAGAATATTCTTCATCCCAGCAACATAGCAATCCTGTTTATCAATACCTTTTATGGTATTTGCAATAACGTCTAGAATCGGTGCAAGTATGTTTTTATAGTCTACAAGTTCTGTCCCCACTCTATGAATAAGTTCTATGTTTATATCCTGTAAAGAATGATTTACAAAGTTTTTATTTAATATTTTTGAGATTTGATCAAGCTTTTCTTGAGTAACGGCCACACTCGATTTAAAAATGTGATTTCTTACGATATCTTTATTTATAACCAACACCAAAAGCACACTGTTCTCATCGATGTTTATTAATTGTATATACTTAATAGTTGATTTTTCGGAATGTGGTTTAGTAACTATTACAGCATAAAGAGTATTTTGGGAAACGATCCTTGCTATCCCTCTTATAAGCTCATCAGGATTATCAATTTTAGATCTCAAAATGTCTTGAATATTTGATATTGGTGCTTTGTCTACCTGTTTTTGTTTCATCAGTTCATTTACATAAAGTCTGTAGGCTTTCTCAGATGGAACTCTTCCCGCAGAAGTATGTGGTTGCAGAAGTAAACCGAGTTCTACTAAACCTGCCATTTCATTTCTTATTGTTGCTGGGCTCACACCCATATCATACTTTCTAACAATAGTCCCTGAACCAACCGGCTCGGCATTTTTGATGTAGTCATCAATAATAGCCATAAGGATTTTTACTTTCCTGTCATCTAAAACCACACCATCACATCCTCTTGTTAGCACTCTACTCATCTGAGTGCTAATTATTTTATACCACGATTTGGAGCTTTTGTCAATAGAGAAAATTAAAAAATTTTCAAAAATTAAAAAGAAGTATAGAGTTAAAATATAAATCTATACTTCTTTTTAGTTTTAATTATTTTTGAATACATTTATTCTCCATACTTCTCAATCAATATTCTCTCCATAATCACATCCACAACTGGCTTATCGAAATCATCTACTTTTACTTTTGCTATGTTGTCTACGATGTCCAAACCTTCAAAAACTTGCCCAAACACTGTGTGTTTTCCGTCAAGCCATGGAGTTCCACCATGTTCTTTGTATGCGTTAATTATTTCTGCTGGAACACCCTGTTTTGTATATGCATCTACTAAATCATTGTTAACTGTGGTTGCTTGCACTATAAAAAATTGACTTCCATTAGTATTAGCTCCTGAGTTTGCCATTGATAAGGCACCCCTAAAATTAAGTGCATTTTGTGTAAATTCATCTTCAAATGGTTTTCCCCATATACTTTCCCCACCTGTTCCATCACCTTTTGGATCTCCACCTTGTACCATAAATTCTTCCATAACACGATGAAATTTAAGATTATCATAATATCCTTCCTTAGCATGTGTAACAAAATTTTCTACAGCCTTTGGTGCAAACTGTGGGAATAACCTTATTTTAATGTTCCCCATGTTTGTTTTAATTATTGCGATTTCTTCTCCTACTACTGGTTTTTCAAATTGTGCTAATGTCATATTTGTCTTTTCCTCCCCAATACTGTTTTTGTTATTTCCTTCCTGCCCTACTTGTTCTATACTTTTAGCTTGTTCGATATTTTGCTTTTTCATTTCCGCTACATATTCTGGATTACTACATCCAACAAGTAACGTGCAAAGTGCTACGATAGAAATTAATTTTTTCATAGTTATTCTCCTTTAATTTTAGTTTTAGATAATACACTTCAACTAAGTAATTATCTCATATAATTCCTCCATAGAGTCAATTACATATTTCGGCAAATAATCTAATTTTTCCGAAAAAGGTTTGTACATGCAAAAGTCTATGCCCATCTTTGTACTAGCAATAAGGTCCAGATTTGTATCTCCTATAGACAGGGTTTCTTCTTTATTTATATTATATTTGTTCATAGTATAAATAAACATATCAGTACTTGGTTTTACCTTCATTGTAGGGTTTACAAAGGTAATTTCTTCAAAGTATTTTAATAAGTCATACCTATTTAAAAAAAATATTATACTATCACTTCTATTACTTATTATATAATTTTTATATCCCTTACTAATTATATATTTACACACTTCTATTGCATTTTCAATAGGTTTTGCTATATTTACATATTCTTCTGTTCGTTCCTTTTTCCAATATTCTTCGTAAAAATCTTCTGTAGTTATATTGTATTTTTCTTTATAATACCGAAGAACATGTTTTGCAGACTGTTCTTTTAACATTTTGAGTATCATATCCATGTCTTCATTTATACCGTGCTCTAGAAGTATATCTTTGTGCAGCTTTACTATCATAGGATAAGTGTCAAATAAAGTTCCATCAAAATCCCATATAAAATGTTTATACATAAATGCCTCCCTATTTAATCTTAAATATTTGTTACTGCGTTAACTCATCTAATTCTTTAAAATATGAATCAATAATTCCTCTTATTAATTTTTGATCTGTTTTATCTTCTTTTTCCATTTGATTTAATGATTCCTTTATTTTTGATAGTTCCTTGTCCATAGTTTCTATTTCACCTTTTATTATATTTACTTTGTGTTGTAAATCATATTTTAACCTTATTTTTTCTTTTATATTTGAAATTAATTCTATCATGTTAATATCTTCATCAAATATTATTTCTTTGCTTGTTAGTACCTCTTGAAGTTGCTCTTCGATATCAAAAAATTGGTGGAATACTTTATTATACTGATACTTTTTATCTAGTGTTTCTTGATATTTATCCCACTCATATTTAAGTGCTTCTGCAGAACGTGTATTAAATTTTTTGTATTTGTAATCTAACAAGTTAGTTACTTCTACATATTTTAATTTAACTTTATTAGATAATTTTATTTCTCGTGCTTGTAGTTGTCTATATTTTACTAGGTCCTTTTCAAGTTTATTATTGAATATGTATAACCACGTACTCCAAAAAATGACTACAACAGTTGTTATCGAAGCTGGCATTACTACACTTTCTTTCATTATTGAAAATAAAATAACAAAGATAATAACAACTAACGACACAGAAAATATTGTAAAATGAAATAATGCCCTAACTATCTTAAACGCTCTTTCTGTTTGTTCGAAATTTTGAAGTATTTCTTCTTTTTCACTTCTTAAACAATCCATATCTTTTTTTACTATTAGTTGTTCTTTCTCTAATTTTTTTATTTGAATTATCTCATTATCTATATCCTGATATGAATAGTGTGATAAATGCTCATATTTTTTTCCATATTCTAGTAAATGATTCTTTAAATTTTCCCTATTTTCTTTCAATTTAGCATAGTCATGCATTAATTTATCTATTTTTTTAATTGTATTATCATCAATCTTTTCATATACATCAATACTCTTTAAAGTTTCTTTATAATGATTTAATGTATGGATTCTTTTGGTTCGCATTTTTGAAACCTGTATAGATTTTTGACATAGTTTTTCCACATAAGAAAGTTCATCAAAAACAGTAGATTCCTCAGCTTTTTCTTCTACTTCACCAATATTATCATTTTTAAATTTATTCTTTATTGAGTCTAATATACTAATAAAAATCAACTCCTTGCAATACCTTGTGCGTGGATATATAATTCGTATGTGGTAGACTTCGCTGTAGTATGCTTTAGGCACGTAGTTTTTAGTATTTACAATCGTAAATTACAAGTTTACTAACCTCGGTTTGAAATCTAAATAATCTGAAGATGCTAAAATATAATCAACCCTATTATAAACCCCTTGTAACCCATCTTTATAATATCTTTTGCCGTGCAAATGGCCATATATAACTTTTTTTACATTATATTTATTTATCAGTTCTATAAATCCTGATGTTTCTAGTTTATCATTTGTTGGAGGATAATGCAATAGTAGAATTATATATTCTGTATTTTTTTTACTAGCTGATGATAAAGCTAGCTTCAAACGTGCCACTTCTCGTTTGTATATTTTTTCATCCGCTTTGTTAAATTTATAGTCATTAGGGCATAGATATCCTTTAGTTGCACATATAGTTATATTATCTATCTCAAATATAGTTTCATTTTGTATAAAGAATATATTTTCATATAAATTATTTAATTTATACAGTGACTTCCACCAATAATCATGATTACCCCTGGATATTACCTTTCTACCAGGAAGATTTGATATCTCATCTAAATCAGCCTTAGCGTCTTCTAAGCTTGTAGCCCATGAAGTATCACCCGACATAAGTACTATATCATTGTCCGTAACAATAGTCTTCCAATTATTTATTATCTTCTCTTTATGATTTAACCATTTTTCACCAAACAAATCCATATCCTTACCTGCGGCTTCACCAAAATGCAAATCCGATATAGCATATATATTCACGCTAGTCACCTCCGTTCGTCATATTAACCCCTACCCCTCTCTACTTATAGAGGGAAATCCCTTAGTGCTCGTCCTCCTAAATAATTACAAAGTCTCCCTTGATATCTACCATCCTTCAACATCTGTTCCTCTATCTCATCTCGTATTTTCCACCAGCTTGTATACCAATTCACAAATACAGTGTTTTGTTTTGGTGCCCTACTTATAAGTCTTTGTAGAACAATTTTGGGTGACAAATACTCGAGAAACAGCATTACTCGCTTTTTATAATCATCAGCACTTATCATATCAAATTCTTTTTTATCATACATTTCTGAAAGCACTGTGTTTTTCACTATATATAACGAATGTAGTTTAACAAAATCGATGCCAAGTGCTGATATGATTTTGGCCCCTTCTACGACATCCTCATCGTCGTCCCAAGGTAGGTTTAATATCATATGGGTACATACTTTAAATCTGTATTTTTTTATGCTTAAAACTGCTTCTATATATTCTGCCAGAGTGTGACCCCTATTTATCTTTTTTAGTGTTTTATAATTTACAGTTTGTAAACCTAGCTCAATAGTTATATTTACATTGTGTTTATCTGCAGTACTCCTCAGAAAAACTAAATATTCTTCATTTATACAATCAGGCCTTGTAGATATGGCGATTTCTACTATGTTTTCCACTATAGCTTCTTTTATATACTTTTTAAATTTTTCTATAGGCAAATAGGTATTTGAAAAATTCTGAAAATAGGCTATATATTTATTTGCAGCGTATTTTTCACCAATGTGTTGCATATTTTTTGCGATCTGATCCTTAACAGACATATCATTTGACAAGCTCTCAAAACCTGTACCTTCTTCTCCACAAAAAATGCATCCACCAGTTCCTACGCACCCATCCCTATTTGGACATGTAACAGGAATGTTAATGGGTAATTTGTAAACTTTCTCACCATATGTTTGTTTTAAGTAATCTGAATATTTATTATATTTTTCCATTTTCAAGTCTCCATTTTCAATTTTCAATTGTAATTTTTCTATATTCCTCACCCTTACTTAAGTCTTTCTCTATATATATCCATATGGAATTTTTAGGTATTAGATTCTTTATCGTATCTGCCCACTCTATAACACAAATTCCTTTTTTATATAAATACTCCTCAAAACCTATTTCCCACATCTCGTTCTCATCTACTATTCTATATGTGTCAAAATGATATAGGTTGAGGTTTACTCCTTCATATTCATTTACAATAGTAAATGTAGGACTAGTTATATTCTCATTTATGCGTAAAGCCTCTGCTATGCCTTTAGTTATTATGGTTTTTCCTACTCCAAGATCACCAACAAGACATATAACATCATCTGGTTTTGCATTTCTCCCTATGTTATTTCCTATCATTTTTGTTTCTTCTGTGCTATATGTTTCACATATCAAATTACTCACTCCAGTCTATTTTGTATATGTGATATTATACAATTTAAAAAAACATTTGTCAATCAGACATTTTTTGTTATCCAGTTATTGACATATGTCGAGTTTTGTTATATAATAAAAAAGTTGAATGGAGGGATATTATGGCAAGTTACGAAGAAATAAAGAAAAGAGAATCTCTTATTTTAAAATATTTTTTCTTAGATTACACCGGTACAAATGTTTCACATGACTTTCATAATTTAGGTGTATTACACAAAAAGTTTGAAGGTTGTACAGAGAAAGAACAATCTATATTACTTAGTGAATTATCAGAACAAGATACATATTTATTAAAAGAATACCATTCGTTTTCTAAACTTTGTAAATCAGCTTCACGAATTGCATCATCTGAAAAATTAAGATTAACTTTTGATAATTTAATGAATCTTGGATGCTCAGATACCAATATACATGATATATTAAAACGATTTCCAACTATAATTTCTTCTGGTAACAAGATAAATAGATTTAGTGATTACTTAAGAGGTAAAGGTTTTAAAGAGCAAGATATTTTTTCTATTATTAGAATTAACCCACAAATTTCTGCCTATTCAGAAAAAACATTAGATGAATCATTTGACTCATTATTAGAATACTTCTCTGATGCAGAAACAAAAAAAATTGTGACAGAATTTCCCAATTCTTTATCAGGTAATAAAGTTAGAAAAGATATAAAATTTCAGTTATTAGATCTTTACGACTTAAAACAACAGATCGTTGATAGGCCAAAAGATTTAATATGTGGAGTTAAAACAGTTGCCAGAAGAATTAATTTTTTAAGTAGCTATACTATCGATTTATCAGATAATAATATACAATCAGACATATTTAGTAGGCAAACCAAGTTTAATCAAAAATTTGGTATTAGTACAGAGGAACTATCATCCCACTATTCGTATGTCCCTAATAAGTTAGTATCTTCAATAAAAGAAACTTATAATTCCGATTCATCATCTAGCGTAGAAAAAATATTTGAAACTCATTATGCTATCTTTGACGAGATTCTAACATTAGAGAAGTTTACACCTGTATATGCTAATACACCCGAAAATAATGAATCATGCCCTACTGCATAGAAATAACCGCAACAGTGTGCGGTTATTTTGCTTTTTTTATGCTCAAATTTATTCTATTTCTCGCCTCATCAACACCAATAACCACAACCTCTACTATATCCCCAACAGATAATATCTCCATTGGGTGTTTTATGTGTCTGTCTGTTATTTCTGATATATGTACTAGACCATCTTGGTGAACGCCTATATCTATAAATGCACCAAAGTCAACTAGGTTTCTAACTGTACCATTTAGTCTCATGCCTTCTTTTACATCTTTAGTGTCAAGTACATCACTTCTTAGTATTGGCTTAGGCATATCTTCTCTTGGATCACGTCCTGGCTTTTGTAAATCACTTATTATATCTAGTAAGGTTGGTAATCCTATATCTATTTCTTTAGCCAGATTTTCCTTTTCATCCTTACTCAAATCAACCTTTATTTGTGTATTTTTTAAATCATTTACCTTATATCCTAACTTTTTAACAATCAACTCTGCATTTTTATATGACTCTGGGTGAATACCTGTATTATCAAATGCATTTTCACCATTTGATATTCTGAGAAATCCAGCGCATTGTTCATATGTTTTTCCTCCAAGCTTTTTAACCTTGAGAAGTTCTTTTCTTGATTTAAATTTAGAATTTTCCTCCCTATACTCTACAATATTATTTGCTATCTGTTCAGATATCCCCGACACATATCTAAGTAAAGGTACTGATGCTGTATTTAGATCAACACCTACATTATTAACCGTATCCTCGACAACAGCACTTAAGTTTTCTTTTAGCTTCTTTTGGTTCATATCATGTTGGTATTGTCCAACTCCTATAGATTTAGGATCTATTTTTACAAGCTCTGAAAGTGGGTCTTGTAACCTTCTTGCTATAGACACCGCACTTCTTTGTCCTACATCAAAATTTGGAAACTCCTTTGTCGCAAGCTCTGATGCTGAATAAACTGATGCACCCGCTTCGTTTACTATTACATAATATATCGTTTTATCTATTTCCTTTAGGAGGTTTACTATAAATTGCTCAGACTCTCTTGATGCTGTCCCATTTCCTATAGATATTACATCTACATCATATTTCTTGATAAGCTTTTTTAATACTTCTTTAGATTCTTCAATTTTATTTTGTGGTGGCGTAGGATAAATCACTGTAGTATCTAAAACCTTTCCTGTATTATCAACTACTGATATTTTGCATCCAGTCCTATATGCTGGATCGAGTCCAAGTACGTTCTTGCCTACAATTGGTGGCTGCATAAGAATTTGCTTTAGGTTTTTAGCAAAAACTACTATTGCCCCATCCTCAGCTTTTTCTGTAAGCTCTGATCTTATTTCACGCTCCACACTTGGAAAAACAAGTCTTTTATATGCATCTTCAACTACCTGCTTTAGTAGATTATTTGTATATATATTATCTTTCTTTATTACATTCATCTGGAGTATTTCATATATTCTGGTGGTATCAACATCTATTTTAACAGAGAGCTGTTTTTCATTTTCCCCTCTATTTATAGCAAGTATTCTATGACCAGGTATGCTAGAACATGATTCACTGTACTCAAAGTACATTTCATACACCTTTTCACTATCTTCTTTTGTCGCTTTTGTTACAAGTATTCCATTTCTAAATATATAACCTCTAATCCACTTTCTATATTCTGGGTTATCCGCTATTCTCTCCGCCAAAATATCCATAGCACCAGACACTGCATCTTCAACTGTATTTACACCTTTTTCTTCATTTATAAAATCCTTAGCATATTCCTCTACAGGCTTATCAATTTCCTGCAACCATATAAACTCAGCAAGTGGTTCAAGTCCTCTTTCTATAGCCTTTGTAGCACGAGTTTGCCTCTTTTGTTTGTAAGGTCTATATAAGTCTTCCACTTCTACAAGAGTTTCAGCGACTTCTATACTAGCCTTTAGTTCATCGGTTAGCTTTCCTTGTTCATCTATAATCTTAATAACCTGTATCTTTCTATCTTCAAGATTACGTAAGTATTTTAGACGCTCATCAAATTTACGCAAAACCTCATCGTTTAACGAACCAGTCATTTCTTTTCTATATCTAGATATAAAAGGTATAGTATTACCCTCATCTATAAGCTTTATTACACTTTCAACTTGCCATTTATTAATCTCCAACTCTTTTGTAAGTTTCAAAACTATATCCATGTTACGCCTCCTGTATTACTATTATAATAGTCTCTCTATTGTAAATAAAAAAAGACTTGTTGTCAAATCTTTTTTTATTTTATTATAATTTCTTTCACTTTACCTATATCTTCCATACTCAATTCCCTAAACTCCCCTAGCTTTAAATTACCATAAAGCTCTAGTTTGCCCATGGCTACCCTTTTTAGATACACCACCTTCATCCCCATTGCTTCAAACATACGTTTTACTTGATGAAATTTCCCCTCATATATTATAAGTTTTATCTCTGATATTTCAGCCGAGGTTACAATCTCAAGTTTTGAGGGTAGACATTTGTATCCATCATCTAACACTATTCCTTCCTTAAATCGTCCTATATGTTGGTATTCAATCATACCATTTATTCTCGCATAGTAAGTTTTAGACACATGTTTTTTAGGTGACAGAACATTATGAAGGAACTCCCCATCATTAGTTATAATTAGGAGTCCCTCCGTATCTTTATCAAGTCTTCCAACAGGAAAAAAATCTTTTTTATTTGGTATATCTAGTAAATCCATCACTGTCGCATCAGTTTTATCTTCTGTAGCTGTTATATAGCCATCTGGTTTGTTTAACATGTAATATCTATACTTTTTATATTCTATTGTTTTGCCATCACACTCTATCACTTGATTATTTTCATTCACTTTATATCCGTAATCTTTTGTAGTAACACCATCGACTTTTATTCTCATTTGTTTTAGATATTCTTTTACTTGACTTCTACTACCTAGCCCCGCATTTGCAAGAAATTGATCCAATCTCATAGTTATTCTCCTTACCCTCTTTATAATTACATTTGAATATTATTTTTTCTCATTAGTCAATATAATCTGTATCTCACTTTCACTATTTGTTATAATTAAATCAATACCTGAAAGTTTCATTAAATCCCTTGCTAAATCAATATATCTAGGAAGAAACTTTATCTCTATCGGTATATTTTCATTGTTTTTAAGTATATAACCTAATGGTATTTTAAACCTTATTTCAAAGTCTTTTTCTAATATGTTTAAGGTTACACTAATTGCATTATTTCTTGTTAAAATATATAAATAATCAATAAGCTCATTTATTAAGCTTTTTATCAAACTTACATTTCCTGTATAGGTTGTGTTTGATAATTCCCCCAAAGTTTCCAAATCTATTTTATAGCTTTTCAAAAAGACTATTAAATCCTCGTTTATATAACTTGAAATTACAGTAGGTAAATTTTCTATATATACTTCGTATAATTTTTCTAATGCCATTGCCAAACTTAAAATATTTTGGTCTTGTTTAATTGAGAGTAAAAAATTTAAATTTTTAAAAAATCTAGATATAATTATTTTTATATTTTGAATATCATTTTTAGTAACATTTTCCCCTGATTGTTTTATATTCATTAGCTTTTGGTACATAGCATTTTTAGTTTCTAATTTTTCAAATTCTTTATTTTTCGTTTCAAGAAGCCTCACATAATTAGACGCATCATTTAATGTGTCGTATAATTCCTCATTCTTCCAAGGTTTGAGTAAGAACTTATATAAATCAACATTGTTGACTGTTGCAATAACTTGAGTTAGTTGTGCATATCCCGAAAGTATTATTTTGATTGTATCTGGATAGCTGTCTTTTATTTTCTTCATTAATTCAAGACCAGACATATTAGGCATTTTCATATCAGAAACTATAATATCTATCTTTTTTTCGGCCATTATCTTTAGAGCCTCTACTCCTGAAATTGCAAAATAACATATATATGGTTCGGTAATCATTGCTCTTCTAATAGAACTCAATATATTTTCTTCATCATCAACAAATAACACTTTTATGTTGTTTTCCTCCATTATGCATCGTCCTTTCCGTTTAATTTAATACCAAAAAGCAAATACTATTTCTTGTGTTACAAAACACCAGACTAATTTTTCCTTAGCTAATTTCTACTAATTATCAGATTTAGTTAGTATAGGAATTTTAATAATAAAATTAGTTCCTTTACCTAACTCTGTATTTAATATAATCTCGCCTTTATGTTTATTTACTATTAAATCATATGATATACTAAGTCCAAGTCCTGTTCCTTCACCAACGTCTTTTGTAGTAAAAAAGGGATCAAATATATTACTTTTTATACTGTCTCCGATACCAGGTCCGTCATCTTTTATAGAACAAACTATATTGTCTTGATCCTTGTATATCTTAATGTATAAATTTCCTTTTTCAGATTTACCTTGAGTTTTTATGGCTTGTATTGCGTTTATTATTATATTTAAAAAGACTTGTACAATTTGATTTCTAATACATCCTACTTCTGGTAAGTTTTCTTCATATTCTTTATATATATCGACATAGTATTTAGATTCATTTTTAGCTATTATTAAAGTTTCATCCATTATTTTAGTTATATCCTCTGGTTTTATTAAATTTATTTTATCTTGACGTGCAAAATTTTTAAGAGATTGTACTATCTCAGTAACTCTATCTAATCCATCAAAAGATTCTTTGAACAATTCATCTAGATCACTTATTATAAAATCATATTTCATTCGTTCTTTTTGAACATCCATATTTTGAAGTTTTGTGATTATCTCCTTCTCTTCTTCACTTAATACCCTTTGTATCTTTTCTATTGTAGACTCTACAAAAAAATCATTTATTAATATTTCATATTCTTTTGAGAGATTTCTAATAATATCTACATATTTCTTTAAAGTTTGAACATTACTTTGAACGTAGCCAACAGGATTATTTATTTCATGTGCGATTCCGGCTGCAAGTTCTCCTATAGCAACCAGTTTTTCTTTCTGTATTATGAAAAATTGTGTGTCTTTTATTTTGTTTTGATATTTACACTCTCTTATAGCAACTTTTATTCTAGAGATAAATTCTATCTCATCTATTGGTTTGTTTATGTAATCTGTTGCACCATTTTCTAAGCATTCCCTCAAAATCTCTTTATCATTTATAGATGTAAACATAAGAATTCGAATATTATCATTATCTTGATTACTTCTTATTTTCTTCAAAACTTCTATTCCTGTCATTCCAGGCATTACAATGTCAAGTATAATTATATTTATTTCGTTCTTACTAATAGCCTCTAACGCCGCCATACCATTTCCAACTAATATTAATTCAACATCAAGATTACTTTTTTTAATAATACTTTCAGCAAAAGCTAAATTTAGTCTAGTATCATCTACAACTAATATTTTCAAATATATCATCCCCTTTATTAAGTTCATAGTTTTATCTAATTATTCTAATTTTATCTATACTATCATTTTTTCATTCTTTTACTATTTTGTCAAGTAAAATTTCAAATTTTCTTTATAAAAGTCCAAAAAGTAAGCAAAATTTCTTCGCATACTTTTTGGACTTTTATAATAAATATTTATCTTTCCTTTTCTTCTCCATTTACATCTATATTATAACCGTGGTTTATTGCTGCTTCTTGTATATCACCACTTGCCCAGTAATATGATGAAACATCCCCAAAATAAGTAGTTCCGGTTCTAAGCGGTCCTCTATAGTTCACCCTATTTAATATTGTAACTACTTCTGCTCTTGTTATTGCTTGAGTAATATTTTTAGTTACTAAATCACTATCAAGTACCAATTTTAACCTATATAATTGTTCTATTTCATTTGCCGCCCAATATGTTCTTATTTCTGGAAAATGAATAGTTAATGTTTCTTTATTTGCTACTTCCATTCTTCTAGCTATTATCGCTAAAAATTCAGCTTTTGTTATGGGTGCTTCTGGCCTAAATGTTCCATCACTGTATCCAGACAGTAATCCTAAGTTTGTTGCTGTCATTATTTCATTATATCCCCAACAAGTCTGAGGAGTAACATCTTTATATCTTGATTGCGCTGTATTATAATTGGCATTATATGAGTTATTATTGCCAAATGAATAATTGTTTGAACCAACTGAACTTAAGTTAAATAATCTCACTATTGCTGCTGCTAGTTCTTGTCTTGTTATCTTATTTTCCGGTCTAAATGTTCCATCAGGGTATCCAAGCATATATAAACTATGTTGTCCCGATGCATTTTTCTCATAAATAAGATTTTTAACTTCTGAATCATCTTCTTCATCATCATCTTCATATATTTTTGCTATAAGCTCTATCTCATCTGTTCCACTGACATCCTTGTATTCTAATTCTACTTCGTATCTTCCTGTATCGTCTGAATCCACTGTTCCTACATCCCAAGTTATTTTGGTAGTTGATTTAGTTCCTCCATCGGCATCTATTACAGTCATTTTCTTAGGAAATGTCAAAGTAATTTTAACATCTTCTATGTCTTCATCTGTTCCGTTATAGTAATCAACATAATAAGTAACTTTTGTTCCTTCTAAGTATTTTATTCTATTTTGTTTATTTTTTAATTCTACTCTTAATCCTGACACATTTGAGTTCATGTCATCATCTATATCATCATCGTCATCTTCATCATCTTCAACAACTTTGACATCTATAGTATCTTTTTTTGTTATCCCATCTTCTTCGTATGTTGCAGTTATCTCTACAGTTCCTTCATCTTCACCGCTTTTTACTTTATAACTTGTTGTAACATATGCTACATCTTCATCTTCTGATTCAAATTCAACATCTTCTGTTACATATTCGGTAGTATCATCACTATAAGTTGCCCTTACTTTCAAAGTATCCCCATATTCTTCAAAACCTTCTATGGTTTGTTTTTCACCTGGTATTATCTCTATTTTTTCTAACTCTACTATTCCTTCTGGTGTTTCTTCTTCATCTATATCATCTAAGTCATCTATAACTTTTACATATATAGATTCATACCTTGTAATACCACCCTCTGTATAAGTAATCTCTATATAAGTATTACCTTCTTTAACTCCACTTTTTAATTTATAGTTAATCTCATTTACTGTAGCAATACTTGGATTCAAACTATTATATTTAGAAGTATTTGTAACATCCTTTTTGCTTCCATTGTCATATATAGCTGTTACTGATACTGGTAGAGAAGTTGTATTAAGACCATTAATTGTCTTTTGAGTTGGTGTAACTTCTATACCCTTTAGTATTCCTGTATTATTACCTGGTGCTGATACATTTACCGTACATGTATCAGTATAACCATTATACTTTGCTGTTATTGTTACATTATTTCCTGCACTATAACTATATAAATATCTTCCTATCGCTTTAGCTACACTTGAATCTGTTGTTGTATAGTCAATACTATTTGTTATATCTCCGGCTGATGTACCATCTGAATAGTATCCATATACCGTTATTGTATCTGATGAATTAGTATTCATTGAATATGATGGTTTCTCTATATCAATTCTTGTGATTGTTTTTACTGGTGCTGATACATTTACCGTACATGTATCAGTATAACCATTATATTTTGCTGTTATTGTTACATTATTTCCTGCACTATAACTATATAAATATCTTCCTATCGCTTTAGCTATACTCGAATTTGTTGTTAAATATGTAACACTATTTGTTATATCTCCGGCTGATGTACCATCTGAATAGTATCCATATACCGTTATTGTATCTGATGAATTAGTATTCATTGAATATGATGGTTTCTCTATATCAATTCTTGTGATTGTTTTTACTGGTGCTGATACATTTACCGTACATGTATCAGTATAACCATTATATTTTGCTGTTATTGTTACATTATTTCCTGCACTATAACTATATAAATATCTTCCTATCGCTTTAGCTATACTCGAATTTGTTGTTAAATATGTAACACTATTCGTTATATCGCCTGCTGATGTACCATCTGAATAATATCCATATACCGTTATTGTATCTGATGAATTAGTATTCATTGAATATGATGGTTTCTCTATATCAATTCTTGTGATTGTTTTTACTGGTGCTGATACATTTACCGTACATGTATCAGTATAACCATTATATTTTGCTGTTATTGTTACATTATTTCCTGCACTATAACTATATAAATATCTTCCTATCGCTTTAGCTATACTCGAATTTGTTGTTAAATATGTAACACTATTCGTTATATCGCCTGCTGATGTACCATCTGAATAATATCCATATACCGTTATTGTATCTGATGAATTAGTATTCATTGAATATGATGGTTTCTCTATATTAATTCTTGTTATTGTTTTTACTGGTTGCTCTGTAACATTGACAGAAATAGAATCAGTTTTTGTTATACCATTCTCAGGATAACTCGCACTCATACCTATATTCCCTGTATTTGCTCCACTATGTAAATATCCATCATTAGGTGAATAATAAACAATATTTGTAGCAGGTGATGCAAGTGTAGAACTACTAGTAACATCTAAATTAGTACCATCTGTATAATATGCTATAACTTTAACTTTCTCATTTGTATAGATGCTATTTGTTTTAAAAGAAGCATATTTCGGAGTAACTGCTATACGATCAAGTGTTTTTGCTGGTTGCTCTGTACAATCAATTTGAACCTTCGTAAAATACCAGTTACCACCTGTTTTACTTGAGTAAACTGAATGTTGCCCATTTTGTGACCACAAACCTTCGCTCCATCCCCATTGATTAAAAACTGTCCAGTATTTAGATGACGTATAGTTCCACGCCGTACCTGTAAGATCAGCTTTTACGCATAAGTATGCATAGTAAGTACCCGTACTAGTAAAAGTATGCGACACTATCTTAGGCGATCCGCGTAGGGATTTAATATTAGATTCCCCATTTGCCTTATCAAGTTGAAAATCCCATGCTATAATACTTTCACCTGGATTTACTGCACTACTTCTGTCTGAAAATGATAAGGTATCACCTTTTTTTATTTTCATTACTGGTATACCTACACCTATCGTATTTGCACTCTTATCAGAGTAAAATGTGTCCCCAGTTGTATTATTAGTAATCAAAAATCCAGCTGTTGGCTTCACCATTCCATATTCGCTCCAACCAATACCTCTGTAATCTCCTGTATATCCAAAAGCCTGAATTGAAACAAAAAGTATAGAAGCTAAAATTATCAGTGCCACCGCACTTATTAATTTTGTATTTAATAACTTTACAAAAATATTTTTTTTCATATTTACCCCCTGTTATTATGTATTTATTTTTAAATAATAATTGTTCCTATTTTACCATATTTTTACACTCATGTCAACTCATTTTTTGCTTATTTTTACGGTTTTTGTCGTTTTTTATGTTTAAAATAAGCTCCTATAAAGAGCTTATTTTAAATCTTATGTTTTTATGTTATATGTTCCCCACTATCTCTTTCGTATCTCTTGCTATTGTAAGCTCCTCATTAGTTGGTACTACCATTACTTTTACTTTACTATCTGGTGTAGATATTTCTACTAATTTACTTCTGCAGTTATTAGCTTCTTTATCAATAGTTATTCCCATATAGCCAAAATAGTTACATACCTTTTCTCTTTGTTTTATGCCTTTTTCGCCTGTTCCTGCAGTAAATATTATTAGATCTACTCCATTCATTGCTGCAATATATCCACCTATATATTTTACTACCATATGGGTATACATTTTTAAAGATATTAGTGCTCTTTCATTTCCTTCTCGCGCTGCATTTTCTATATCTCTCATATCATTAGATACTCCAGATATTCCAAACAAACCGGACTTTGTATTTAATACATTATCTATTTCATCAATAGTCATTCCCTCTTCATTAACAAGAAATTTGATAATAGCAGGATCTATATCTCCTGATCTAGTGCCCATCATGAGCCCCTCAAGTGGTGTAAATCCCATAGAAGTATCTTCCACTATTCCGTGATTTAGGGCACATATACTTCCTCCATTACCTAAATGGCACGATATTATTTTAAGTTCATCAACTTTTTTATTTAATACCTCTGCAGCTTTGTTTGTAACATATTTATGTGATGTACCATGGAATCCATATCTTCTTATGCCATATTTCTCATAATATTCATATGGCAATGCATACAAATACGCCACTTTACTCATAGATTGGTGAAATGCTGTATCAAAAACTGCAATCATAGGAACGTTTGGAAGTATTTTCTCACATTCATCAATACCTATAAGGTTAGCAGGATTATGAAGAGGTGCAAGGGGAATACATTTTTTTATAGCTTCTTTTACATCTCTATCTACAATAACAGATTTATTAAAGTTCTCCCCACCATGAACAACTCTATGTCCTACTGCATCTATCTCACTTAAATCTTTTATAACACCAGTTTCTTTATCTGTTAATAACTTTACCATGAACTTTATCGCTTCTGTATGGTGGTTTAACTGTGTGTGTATAGTTTTTTCTTCACCATTCGCCTCGTGCGTTGTAAACGTACCCTCCATCCCAACTTTTTCTGCATACCCTTTTGCTAAAACTGCTTCTGTCTCCATATCTAGTAGCTGATACTTTAAAGATGAACTACCGCAATTAACTACTAAAATTTTCATATATTTCTCCTTTCTGATTGAAATTGTGTCAAGAACTATGATATAACATACTCTTTTTACACTCATTCTTCTTATTATATTTTTTAACATATCCACTAAACTAGCGTTGCGAGGCACGAAGCAATCCCTTGTATTAGCACATAAATTAATGTTAGCAACTTATCTAACATTAGTTTACACAAATGTAAAGTATTCTACTAGCATTTACAATCCGTTGTTCTTAATTAATAAACTCATAAAAGCTATTAGTTTATTAATTAAGAACAACGGATTGCTTCGTTACACGCAAACCATATATATATCTTAACAATTACATGATGGTTTGTAATCTTCTCTTCCTTCAATATTCCCCATCTGTCTTTCTATATTATGTAGTTGTTTTTCATAAATAACATCAAATATTTCTTTTTCAAATCCTAATCTAATAATGAGGTCTAGCCACATCAAGAATACATCTCCAAGCTCTTCTTTTATCTTAGTTTCATCTTCCTTTTCGGGTTTTTTCCAATATTTATAGTTTATGGCTCTATTTACTTCATCAGTTTCACCAACAATATATGCCATGAAACTCATAATCATATCTCTACGATCCCTAAACTCATATCTGTGTTTATCCATATGTTTTTTTACTTCTTTTTGTCTTTCAATTAACTTATCTATCATTACGCTCACCTCAAATCAAATTTTCCTTTTATAAACCACCCAAATATATGAATATTCATTATCTATAGACTCTTTGGTAGCCTCGACACTTTCTATTTCCCATTCATCCCCTATGTCAGGAAAAAATGTATCTGCATCAAATTCGTGAAATATGTGTGTTATATAAAGTTTATCTGCATATGCCATAAATTGTTCATAAACTGATTGCCCACCACATATAAATATATCTTTATCTTTAATACTCTTATTTAATTCTAGTACTTCATCTATATTTGAAAATACTTTAGCACTTTCAAACAAAATGTTTTCTCTTGTTAATACAATATTTTCCCTATCCTTCAAAGGTTTTTGTGGAAGACTTTCATAGGTTTTTCTTCCCATTACCACTATATTACCTTTTGTAATGTTTTTAAAATATTGTAAATCTTCTTTTATGTAAACTAATAATTTATTATCCTTGCCTATTCCATTATGCTTATCTACAGCAACAATAATATTTATCATATAGATACCTCAAATCTAGGTATGTCTGGTCCTGCTACATAATCAGTCAATATAAAATCTTCATGTTTAAAGTCATAAAAATTCTTTATGTCTGGATTGAGTGAAAACTTTGGTGCCGGAAACTCTTTAGCATCTAATAATTTTTCGACCGTAGGTATGTGTCTATCATATATATGACAGTCAGCGATAACATGAAGTAGCTTCCCTGGTTTGAATCCTGTTACTTGTGCAATCATATGAATTAATACAGCATGTTGCACAACATCCCAATTCCCTGCTGCTAATATATCTGCTGATCTTTGATTTAATATAGCATTTAATTTATCTCCTACAACATTAAATGTCATAGAGTATACACATGGATACAGTCTCATTTCATGCAGGTCTTGATGAACATATGTATTTGTTATTATTCTTCGAGAATACGGATTATTTTTCAAATCATATATTAATCTATCAACTTGATCAAACTCTCCTTCTTTGTACTGATGCTTTACACCTAATTGATATCCATATGTTTTTCCAATCAATCCATTTTCATCAGCCCATGCATCCCATATCTTTAAATTAAAATCATTTATATTATTAGATTTCTTTTGCCATGTCCATAGTAATTCTTCAACTACTCCTCTAAGGCTTATAGGTCTGATTGTTAGTAGTGGAAATTCTTTAGATAAATCATACTCATTAACTACACCAAAAAGCTTTTTTGTATATGCCCTAGTCCCATCTGGCCAGTTCCCTCGGACATTTTGTCCCGTTGTATCAAAGCCTTCCTCAAGTATTTTTCTACAAGTCTCTTTGTAAATTTTGTCTACCATACTCATAATTCAACACCACCTTCGAAGTATTCTAACATATACGGATTATACTTTTCCGCATATTCTTTCAACATGTTATATGCATCTTGATCTTTCAAGTCAGCTTGAATATCACACAAATCAAAATTTACAGAAACCCTACTTTTTTTTAATAATTGTTTAGTTTCACTATTTAAATATTTTCCCGATTCTTTATACTTATCACAATTTGTATATAGTTTCTTAAACCCACTTGCTATAACTAGATGTGCACATGGGTGGCATGGAAAAAGTGTAACATACATTATGTACTTATCAATGTTTTCAATATCAACTGACCTATTTTTAAATGCATCTGCAATTGCATCAACTTCAGCATGTCTAGCTGCCCATCCTTTATCATCCCAACTTAATTCTTCACTTGGTAGCTGATTATATCCAGCCCCTACTATTTCACCTTCTGGATTTACAATTATACATCCCGTCTTTGTATTAGGATCCTTGCTAAAAGTTTCAGCTATGATTGATGCTGCATTCATATAAGTTTCATTACTCATCATTTTAATATGCTCCTTTTTTATATTAGATTTTTAAATTTATTACAATATATCCATCTTTACTAATTCATTGTATATTTGTTCATTCACTATATTTCTATTTTCCTCTGTTAATGTTATTATTCTGATATCTCCCATTTTTTTATTAAATCAACTTTCTCATGTTCTTTCTGAAATATAATCCCAAATAAAGTCTTATCACCTTTTATAATATCCTCAACAATTTTAAAAAATTGATTTGACATCAGCTCTATTGGACCAATTTCATCAATTACAAAAATTTTATTACTATCCATTTCTTTTTCAAAATATGGTATTACAACATTGTCAAAGCTTTTTATGTCTACACCGTATCTACCTACTCTTGAATTGGTATCAAATTTAATATCAGACATTCGACATCTCGTACCATCCAAAGTTGTACAATCAAATCCAACTCTCTCTCCATTTTCTCTGATTTCTTCTGTATAAAACCCAACGCATTTTTCTCTTCCAAATTTTTCAATTATATTTAATAAACAAGTTGTTTTACCAACGCCAGGTTTTCCAGTTATAAGTATTTTGAGTGACATTTTTTGTACACATCCTTATCTACCCTATATTTTACGTTTATTTACTTAAGAAGTTTCTCCGTTGCCCACATAAACGGCGTGTATCAATCTTGTTGGCATTGCACCGCCGTTATGGCTACCACCCCTACTACATCCATCGCACTACACCCACGCGACAAGTCATTTACTGGCTTTGCTATACCTTGTGTTATAGGTCCGTATGCTTCTGCTTTTGCGAGCCTTTGTACTAGCTTATATCCTATATTACCTGCATCTAGATTTGGAAACACAAGTACATTTGCTTTTCCTGCGACTTTACTATCAGGTGCTTTTAATTTAGCAACATTATCTACTAGAGCTGCATCAAGCTGCAATTCTCCGTCAAGATTTAAGTCAGGGTATCTTTCATTAGCAATTTTAGTGGCTTGTACCACTTTATCTACATCTGTATGAGATGCACTGCCTTTTGTAGAGAATGATAGCATAGCAATATTTGCCTTTTCTCCCACTAGATACTCGAACGATTTTGAAGAACTATAGGCAATCTCTGCAAGTTCATCAGCTGTTGGGTTAGGATTCAAACCGCAATCAGCAAATACGAATTTTCCGTTTGCTCCATATTCTGAGTTTGGCACATCCATGATAAAGAAGGCTGACACAAGCTTGGTTTCTGGTGCAGTTTTAAGTATTTGCAGTGCTGGTCTTAGTGTATCAGCTGAAGAATGTATGGCTCCTGATACCATACCATCTGCTTCTCCCTGTTTTACTAACATTACGCCAAAATACACAGGATCTTTTAATGTGTTTCTAGCTTCATCCTCTGTCATACCCTTACTTCTTCGTATTTCCACAAGTGTATTTATATATTCATCTATATGTTCAAAATTATTATTATCTATTATTCTTGCCTTTTTTATATCAAGTCCATCGGCATTTTTAGCTATTTCATCTGGGTTCCCGATTAAAATAATATCAGCTATATCCTCTTTTAGCAACATCTCAGTAGCTTCAAGTATCCTTCTATCATAAGCTTCTGGCAGTACAATTACTTTTTTATTTTGTTTTGCCTTTTCTTTTATTTCCTCAAAAAAACTCATTAAAACCCTCCTTAATTATTAGCGTTTCAAGATTTGAAAACTTACAAATCATCTCTATCACATTATAACCATAATTCTCCAAAAAAACAAGAGAAAAATAAAACTTTTACTTATTTTTTTTCTTGTTTTTTATTTTATTATATAATATTATCTATTTTCAAATATTTGACCTTTAATAACTTTTCCGGGTTGAAATTCTTTTTTTAAATATACTTTCGGATCCGTAGAAATCACCCTTACTATCTTATTACTTCCATCATCCATCTTCGAGTACTGAACTATTTGTCCTTTGTACTCAGCTTCTTCAGTTTTCAATACCGCATCGTTCATTACATTTATACTTTCATCTTCACTCATGTGGCATCCCTACTTTCTATAGAGTTCTGTTTCTCATTTATCAGTTCTTTAAGCTTCTGCATCGCTCTTTCGAGTCCTCCAACTTCGTTTATTATACCTTCCTTTACTGCTTGTTCTCCTATTATTACGGTACCAACATCCTTTGCTATATTTGCAGTGTCTAATATAAGTTCTTTCAGTCTCTCCCTAGTTATTCTAGATTTTCTTGTTACAAACTCAATTATCAAGTCTTGCATCTTGTCAAAATATTCAAAAGTTTGTTGAACTCCTATAACTGTTCCATTCATTCTTATAGGATGTAAGGTCATAGTACTGCTCGGTGATATAAACGAATAATTAGAAGCAACCGCAAGAGGTACCCCTATAGAGTGTCCTCCACCTAAAACTATTGACACAACAGGTTTACCTAAACTACATAACATTTCTGATATAGCAAGTCCAGCTTCCACATCTCCACCCACAGTATTTAAAACTACCAAAAGTCCTTTTATTTTATCATTTTGATTTATAGCAACAAGCTGAGGAATAACATGCTCGTATTTTGTAGTCTTGTTTTGAGGCGGCAACATCACATGTCCCTCAATTTGCCCAACTATAGTAAGACAGTGTATCTCACTAGTCTTTTCATCTTCTTTTTTATTGTCCACAAACAACTCTCCTTTGTATAAACTTTTTTAATAGTATGTACAAATAAAAGAGATTTTACTCTATGTGTTGTCATTGCGAGGAGTTTTTTTCGACGAAGCAATCTCGCTTTTAATATAAAAGATGAGATTGCTTCGTGCCTCGCAATGACAAAATCGGAGTACTTCCTTATATAACGAAAAAAGAGCAGGCACGCCTGCTACAAACCTTTTTCTTTCACTTATCACATCTGACCTCTAAATCCCAAACTCCCTATGAAGTTCATTGACTGCAATCTTTAAGTCTTCTTTTTTTATCAAAATAGCTATTGTAGCAAGCGAATCTACTGTTTGCAATATCTCCACGTTATATCTTTTCAAACTTTTTATTACTTTATTCATTACCCCAGGAACTCCACTCATTTTATTACCTATTATAGTTACTTTAGCACAATCTTCATTAAGCAAATAGTCTAAATCATATTTGTCTAAAATTTCTTTCATCTTTTTTACATTTTCCTTATTTATTATAAAAGCTTTCTTATCTACATATACATTTATCATATCAATACTTATCATGTTTTCTGCCATTTCTTCAAAAATTTCTTCATTATATAAATTATCTTCATTAATTATTACCTGTGCTCTATCAGAAAGACTCGCTATTCCAGTTATAAGTCTATCTTCCATGTTATCGGCGTCTTTTATATGTTTATACGTTATTTTTGTACCTTCATGATTACTAAAAGTGTTTTTTATCTTCATTTCTATATTAGCACGCCTTACAATATCTACCGCTTTAGGATGTATGACTTTTGAGCCATTGTCAGCTAATTGAAATACCTCATTATAACCTATTTCTTCTATAATTCTAGCTGTTTCACATATTTTAGGATCAGCAGTCATGAGTCCATCCACATCTGTATATATTTCTACAAAACTCGCCTCTATCGCTTCCGCAATTATACTTGCAGTCGTATCACTCCCACCTCTGCCTAAAGTAGTAATGTCCCCATCTTGAGTTACGCCTTGAAACCCTGCTATTACCGGTATGACACCTTGATCGAGTAGCTTAGTAATCCTCTGCGAATAAACCTTTATTGTTTCTGCATTTCCATAATTATTATCTGTTATTATCCCTGCCTGAGTTCCAGTAAGTGCTACTGCCTTATATCCTTTTTTATTAAGCAATGTAGCAAATATAACCGCAGATATAGTCTCACCACAAGACATAATCAAATCCAAATCCCTCTTATTTATGTTCACATCTATTTCATTAACCAAATTTATAAGTGTATCCGTAGCATAAAAATCACCCTTGCGACCTATAGCTGATACTACTACAGCTATTCTATTCCCCGCATTAAATGTCTCAATCACCTTTTCAGTCGCCTTTTGTCTAGCCTCTCCAGTTTTCAAAGAGGTCCCACCAAACTTTTGAACTATTATTGACATATAAAAAACCCCCATCACACAATTCTCAATTAATATTATACCACATATTATAATTTTATGAAATAACTAAATTTATGTGAGGTTATTATAATTTTTGTATTTCTTAATTTCTACCCAATACCTATCATCATTATATCTTCATTAAATAAAAGACGGGCAAACAACTAGTGCCGCCCCACATACAAACTTCCTTGTTATTTTTTTAACTTTCAACTTTCACCTTTCAACTCTTAACTTTCACCTTCCCCTTACTCTGCCCATTTTATAAGTCCCATTTCTATATTATTATCCGTATAACTATTATTTGGTATCACCCTCGCAGTGTATCCTAGCTTACCTATAAAGTCAAGCTTTACACTAGTTTCATATTGATAGTAGTTTCCATTCATGTCTTCTTGCTTATACATAGGTACTGTTTTGTATTCAATAATATTATCATTATCATCCATTATCCCTATATAAGCCTGTACTATAACATCTTCTTCTGATAAGTTTTCTAACCTTACATTTGCAGATAGTTTTATTTCCTCACCATATTCTGCCTTGTTATGTGATGCAGCTTGAACTGTTTTTATATCTATTTTATTCCAATTTGCATATACTTTTTCCTTCCATTCACACATCTCTTTAATTACTTGAGCGTTATCTTCATAAAGTGTATTCTTATTTTTTATACAGTTAATATAAAACTTTTCATAATACTCCTTTACCTGCCTATGCATACTGAAATTTGGTGCTAATGTTACCATCGACCTTTCCATCATTGAAACCCATCTATCCGAATATCCTCTGTCATTTTTCTCATAGTACATTGGTATAATCTCATTTTCTAATATATTATATAATATTTTACTTTCCTCAAAATCTTGTTCTTCTGTTGATTCAAACTTACGATAATCTCCTATTGCCCAACCATTATCCTTGTTATATCCCTCACACCACCAACCATCGAGTACGCTAAAATTTAATATTCCGTTTGCTGCAGCCTTCTGTCCGCTAGTACCTGAGGCTTCATAAGGACGTCTCGGAGTATTTAACCACACATCAACACCTTGCAACATATGCCTTGCTATATTCATATCATAATTTTCTATAAATATTATTTTATTTATAAACTCTGGTTGCATAGTTAATTCATATATGTTTTTAATAATTTCTTGCCCAGGTGCGTCCGCTGGATGAGCTTTTCCTGCAAATATTATTTGAACAGGTTTTTCAAAATTATTTACTATTCTTTTTAATCGCTCTATATCTTTAAATATCAAGTTTGCTCTTTTATAAGTTGCAAATCTTCTAGCGAAGCCTATTGTCAACACATTTTCATTTAGATTTACAACATTACAAAAATTATCGCTTGCATATTCCCTTTCTCTTTGCATACCTATTCTTTTTTTTGCTAATTCCATAAGCTTTCTTTTGTTTTCAAAATGAGCTTGCCAGATTGCATCATTTGGCACATCATATATTTTATTCCACACATCCTTATTATCTATGTTTTGTCTATATAACGCTTCAAAATTCTGACCAAACAAATTTTTTATATTTGAAGCAAGCCAAGTAAAACTGTGGATTCCATTTGTTATATAATCTATAGGAACCTCTTCCGTAGGTACATCATGCCATACACCTTTCCATAATTCACGCGATACAACACCATGTAGTTGTGAAACAGCATTGGAATATATCGATGTTTTTAAAGCTAGTACAGTCATACTAAAAAGTCTATCACCATAGTTAGTAGTATACTCGCCCAGTTCAAAGAAACTTGATTTAGTTATTTTAAAAATATTTATATAATTTTTAAAATATTTCTCTATCAAACTAAATGGAAACATATCATTTCCAGCAGGGACTGGCGTATGTGTAGTAAATATTTCATTTGACCTGACTAATTCTAGCGCTTCATAAAAATCAATATCAGCATTCTTCATACTTTGTGCGATTCGTTCAAAAACCAAAAATGCAGAGTGACCTTCATTTATATGCCACACAGACGGAGTAATATCTAGCTTTTCTAGTAACTTAACTCCTCCAATACCAAGTAGCATCTCCTGTTTTATTCTTTGATTATAATCTCCCCCATACAGAGAATCTGTTATATCCTTATTTTCACCATAATTTTCAGAAATATTGGTATCTAGTAAGTACAACTTATTTAACCCTATTTCTATTTCCCAAGCTTTCGCCCATACTTCCGTATCACCTATATCTATGGTTATTTTTATCTCTTCTTCATTATGATCATGTACCGGCTTTACCGGCAGATCAGTAAAATCATTAGTCACATAAATATTTTTTTGCTCTCCTTCCTTTGATATGCTTTGTAAAAAATAACCGTTCTGATATAAAAGACCTACACCAACAATAGGTATCCCTAGATCACTTGCGGATTTCAAATGATCGCCTGCAAGAACCCCAAGACCTCCTGAATATATAGGTATACTTTCATGTAAACCATACTCGGCACAAAAATAGGCAATAACATCTGTTTTATTTTTTTTATAATTTTTTTCTTGCCAGGTGTCTTTCTTTTCTATGTAGCTTTCATATTCCCTAACTACATCATTGTATAAATTAATAAAATTTTCATTTTCGGATATATCTTTTAGTTTATCTTCTGATACATTATTAAGTAGCTTTATCGGGTTAAAGTTTGTGCCTTCCCATAACTGTTCATCTATCTGCCTAAACATATCCATAGCTCTACTATTTGAAGTCCACCATATATTATAACCTATAACCTTTAACATCTTTAATTTATCTGGAATTTTAGGCACAACAATAATCTTCTCAAAATTCATATATAATCTCCTCTCTTTTTTAAACCAGAATTTTTTTAATACTTTTATCTCGATACTGCTATAATCTATATTATTCCATGACAAGCAAAAAAAATACAAGTAATTTCTTTACTTGTATTTTTCCCTTACTCAAAAAAGACTAACTGATTTGAATTTACTTTATTCTTAACTACTGGTGAAACTACTTTAATAATTTCAACTGAAGGATCCACTACTTCTAAAGCTAATTTTTCTAACGCATCACATGAATGTTCTTGAGATTGATTCAGTGGGGTCTGCACTGGTTCTTCTTTTTCCCATTTTACACCATCTGTACTGCCACTAACCTCTATATATATTTTATTTTTGTCATTAAAAATTTTATTTTTTACTATTTCTTCACCACATAGTTCATAATCGCAAATCTCAACTTTAGGATAATCTATATTCATTTTTATGTCTTTTTGCAATTTTATAATATGTCTACACCAACTACCATTAAACTCTAGACTATTGTTATCCTTATCATTACCGCTATTTGATACAACTTGAATATTCCTGTCTTTAGTAATACTAATATTTATTTCGCTTTTAACACGCTTCTTCACAAAATTATTATTTAGATACGTTGCTATAATTGTTTTCATTCTTTCATCAAATATAACTTCTTTTACTAAAAAGTCTAGTGAAATCTTAATATATGCTGCGGAATCCTCATTGACATCCGCTAGGTTATTTTTATGCAGACTGTTAATGTAATTTTCTAGCAACTTAATTTCCATCTACATCAAATGCGTTGTACTCTTTAATCGATGCATATTTCATGTTTCTATGTTGTTTTTCTACCAACAAACCATCACTACTACTATGCAAGGTAACTAGTTCTTCAGAGTTAGAATGAATAACAACTATGCCTTCAGAGTTTTCATCAATTTTTACATTATCGTTTTCTAGATTATAATTTAAAATTGCATCATCCAATGCATTAATAGGTGCATATTCTCCTGGTACAATACAATCTTTTGCTCCTAATAAAATTAAAATACTTTTTTTACATAATTTACAATCATCTGACTCTGGGTCTTGTTTAGAAGCCATATAAAAAAAATGTTTTACTATTGTTAACTTTTTCGAATCTTTTTGTTCCTGTAAATTATTATTACTCATTATTTTATTCCTCCAATATAATTGCATTATCTTTAGTATTTAACATCCTATATAATACATAATTTAGCAAAATGCTAAACCTTCTTCACCTGCTGGCTCTTGTTGAATTTCTGTAATTATTCTTCCAATTTCAGTACAAAACTCATCATCTGAACATGTCAAGAATTTAAATGTAGAATCAGCTGTTCTCATAGCCAATTCACGCTGTGTTAAAATATCACTTATTCTAGGTATATATAGACATCGAGAAACATCATTAAATTTAGAATTTTTCACAGTTAGTAAATCTCTATCCCCCATATCGCAAGTTTCTATTCTTACATTTGAACTTTCATATCCTTTTTCTTCATCTGATTTATACTTATCTACAAAAACACTTGTTTTTTGTAAATCCTCATTTTCTTTAACACTCTGTACAGTAACTAACTGATTATCTTTAACAAACATTTCAAATTCTATATTAGAAATATGAAGATATGGATTTAAATCATCTTCTTTATAAGTACGTCCGATTACAAAATCCCCATCTTTATTTTTATGAATATTTTTTGAGCTATACTTATGACTAAAATCAAAAATATTAAAACGTTCATACATAATATCAGGTTGATTTTTTAATTCCTTTGGCGCACGTAAAAAATCTAATATTTTATTAAAATTTTCCATTAGCTCCGCATAAAAAGCATCTTCTGAATCATCTTTTTCATAATTTAATATGCTACTTCTTCCCTCAACAAATTCAAACATAATTTCATTATTTCTAGCGTATCCTTTTGACATTTCATCCATTAAGTCACTTAAAGCTTTCTCAATATCAGTCATTTCTTAATTCCTCCAGTATGATTAAAATATTTTACGTCATTAAATTATACATTATCTTACAGGTTTTGTCAATATATGGTAAATAAGTTTATAATTGTTTTATTTTCATCTTCAACCCTTCCAATTTCCCCAGTGCCTCCATAGGAGTCATATTATTCACATCTATATTCTTTATCTCATTTATTAGCTCATCGTATTTGTTATCAGCAAATAGTGTAATTTGGGCGTTGCAAGATCCCTTAGGCACTATCGCGCCAGCTCCCTTGTTAAGGGAGCCTTTTCCTGATGCCTCTGCATTGTTGGCGCAGGCAAGCCGGCGCGCTACGGGTTCAACATTTAGTTCTACGTTGAGTATTTCATTTGCCCTATTTACTACCGCCATCGGCAGTCCAGCCAGCTTCGCTACCTGTATGCCATAGCTATTATCTGTACCGCCACGTACAATCTTACGTAAGAAGATTATGTCATCCCCGTTTTCTTTTACTGCTATTCTATAGTTTTTAACTCCTTCTAGTTTTCCTTCTAGCTCGGTTAGCTCGTGGTAATGTGTTGCAAATAGAGTTTTGGCTTTTATGTTTTCTTGTATGTACTCGACTACTGACCACGCTATGCTAAGTCCGTCAAAGGTGCTTGTCCCTCGTCCGATTTCATCTAGTATTAGTAGACTGTCACTTGTCGCATTGTTTAGTATATTTGCTACCTCAGACATTTCTACCATAAAGGTACTTTGCCCTGAGGCTAGGTCGTCGGATGCCCCTACCCTCGTAAATATTCTATCTACAATACCGATTTCTGCATTTTTTGCTGGTACAAAGCTACCTATTTGTGCCATGAGTGTTATAAGTGCAACTTGTCTCATGTATGTAGATTTACCTGCCATATTGGGTCCTGTGATTATTATCATGTTATCTTCTGTGGTTAGTAGTGTGTCATTATCTATAAATTCTCCTGATACTAGCATCTTTTCAATGACAGGGTGTCTTCCTTTATCTATATTTAACGAATTACCTTTTTTAACTATTGGTCTCGCATAATTTTGTGCTTCTGCAACTTCCGCAAGTGATGTTAGGACATCAGTTTCAGATATAAATCCTGCCGTTTCTTGTATTCTATCTACTTGCTCTAGTATTTGTTCACGCACTTTTGTAAATACTTCATATTCGAGCTTTATGACTTTTTCTTCTGCGCTTAGTATCAGGTTTTCTATTTCTTTCAGTTCTGGTAATGTATATCTTTCAGCGTTTGCAAGCGTTTGTTTTCTTGTATATCTATCAGGCACATTATTTAAATTTGAGTTTGTTATCTCTATATAATATCCAAAAACATTGTTGTAGCGTATCTTTAAGTTCTTTATTCCCGTCTTTTCCTTTTCCTCTGCCTCTAGATTCGCTATCCATTCTTTCCCGTTCTTTTTAGCACTCCTTAGCTTGTCTATCTCCTCAGAGTAACCTAATTTAATTATGTCACCTTCTTTTATAGAAAATGGTGGTTCCTCTTCTATCGACTCAGCAATAAGCACACATATGTCACCAAGTGCATCTATATTTTGGTATATATATTCTATATAATCACATCTAAAATCACTCAATATTTCCCTTAACTCTGGCAAGTGAGATATTGATGATTTCATAGCATTCAAATCTCTTGCATTCGCAGTATTGTAAACTATTTTACTTAGTAATCGTTCAAGGTCATATACCTCATTTAGTACTTCTTTTATCTCATCCCGACTTATAGGCTTGTCCTTTAACGTGGCTACAGCATCTAGTCTTCTATTTATATCACTCTCATTTATAAGTGGTTGCTCTATCCATTTTCTGAGCAATCTGGCGCCCATGGCAGTTTTGGTCTTGTCTAGAACCCAAAGTAACGATCCCTTTTTAGTCTTTTCTCTCATAGTCTCTACTAATTCTAAGTTTCTTCTTGTAGATATATCAATCAGCATATATTCATTAGTTTGGTACGGTATTAGTTTATATATATGCCCCAAATCGGCCTTCTGGTTTTCTTTTAAGTACTGGAGCAACGCACCCGCTGAACTTATCCCTGCAATATAACCTTTAGCTCCAAAACCATCTAATGAACCAATTTTAAAATGACCTGTCAGTAATTTATAACAAGTCTTAAATTCAAAATTCCAATCTTCATATAGGTTTATAAACGAATTAAACCTTTGCTTTATTTCATTTATAAACACAGTATCTTTATGTACTTCTTCATTAACTATCATTTCAGATGGGTTATATTTCGCTATCTCGTCAAAAACCTTTATACTGCCCTCTATATCTATTAACTCTGTAACTTTAAACTCACCTGTCGTTACATCAATAAAGCTAAGCCCATAGCTAGTTTCTTTTTTATAAACGCTTGCTATATAATTATTTTTAGTTTGATCCAGCTTTTCAGTATCTATGACAGTTCCTGGAGTTATTACCCTTACCACTTCTCTCTGAACTATGCCCTTTGCTTCCTTTGGATCCTCTACTTGCTCACATATGGCTACTTTATATCCTTTATCAACCAATCTAGCTATATAATTTTCCGCAGCATGATGAGGCACTCCACACATGGGTGCCTTATCTTCTTGCCCACAGTCACGACCTGTAAGCGTTATTTCAAGTTCCCTTGATGCAAGACGCGCATCATCAAAAAACATTTCATAAAAATCTCCAAGTCTAAAAAATAATATGGAATCTTTATTTTTTTCTTTAATCTCCCTGTACTGCTGCATCATTGGTGTTAACTTCGCCATTTTCTTCATCCTCCAACATATAAGTAAATATACAAGCAACTATAAGAAATGCTACTCCTATATACGAACTAATTTCGTAACCCCATGTTGCTGCAAATACTCCAAACATGGCTACCGATATTCCTATTATAAAATGTATAATCGTCTCAAAAGTCAAATATATATGCTTTTTGCTCTTTGCTACTGAATTTATAAAACCGTAATACCCTATATGTATAAGTGGTTCTGAAAACCCTAAGAGTGCAAAACCTAGATACATATTATGTAAAACAAATACCGTCAGTATGCTTGCAATTGCAAAAAAAGTACCGTAAAGTATAGCTGATTTATTGACAAATTTAAAATTTCCAACTATAGCACCTGCTACAGCCTGAAATATATAAGAAATCAGTCCCATAAGTACTATTCGTTCTGCTGAATATCCATGCTTTATAGCATAGAAAGCATATAATACAACAATACCAAAAGACAAATTAAACATAATTTTTGAAATCATCATATTGATAAAATTTTTCTCTTGCATACAACTTTTTATATCTTTCCATTTTATTTCTTCAGTATGTATATCAATTGCTGCATTATTAGGCTCTTTAAGGAGTAAATACATCGTACAAACACTAAAACCTATTACTGAAACTATTAAAAATAACACTATAAAGTTATTAGGATATTCCTTACCTATTATAAGATAAGATATGCTCATTCCTGTCATAATAGCAATCATCTGAAAGAAGATAGCATTCCCTAGTAACTTTTTAAATCCTTCATTTGATACTAGTTTCATTTTAAATTCTAGCCACATTACGATAAGTAACCTATTTATAATATTATTACACATGAATATTATAAATAAAATCATTGCTGATAGCTTATCAAAATACAGTAAAATTGCTATGATAAAGTATCCTAAAAACGTTAAAGCTTCCATAAATGCAATTTTCTTTTTTAATTTAATTTTGCTCAGATTTATTCCTATTAAAAATATACATAGTAAGAACGAGTAAAAGCTAAATTGATTAATAAGTATTAGTAATTTATCCCCGCCTACTTTTTCAAATAAAATCTGCAATGTCGTTGAAAAATCTCTTATCCCTAGTTCTAGCCCTATCAAAATCGCTGTCACATATAATATAAACAGGTTTCGCTTGATATCTCTATCACTATAATTCATTCCATCGCTCCTCAATTTTTATATATCAGAGTTCAGAAGTTAGAGATCATATATTTAGAAATAATTCTATATTTATTTCAATATCTTTTGCGCTAATTCATATTTTTCTTTCATGATTTCCTGTGCTTCTTTACTCATTTTATTAAAGCTTCTCTCTAATTTTGCTTTTACAAATTTAGCTCCCTCATTTACACCCATACCTTTCAATCCATATGCTAGTTTAAGCAATGATAGAACTTGATCTATATGTGCCATTGCATCTGCATCTGTCACACACTTTTCTTCATTAGTTAGTTTATCGTACACTACACTACCTCTGTGTGAAAATATACACTTTTTAACTAATTCTATTTTTTCCCTTGGATAATAAAGTTCAGTTAATATTATATCTGCCTCGTTCGCTCCATATATATGATGTTCTTCATACCAATCTTTATTTTTTATCCCTGCATAATCATGCAGAAGTGCGGCTATTTCAACTATTTCTTTATCAGCATTTAGTTTTTCTGCCATTATCTTAGAATTTTTTACAACTGACAATATATGATAATCCCATGCATCATATCCAAAAATATTATGTTCTGATTTGCACTCTTCTTCTACCAAAATATATATCTTTTGTATTATATCATTTTTCATGGTTTTCTCCTTCTTAACTTACGCGAGTTTTTCATCATTTTCTATAATCACATCAGATATATTAATAATCTGTCCTATGCCTTCTGACTGCTTGTTCTTGTCTGCTAGCTCCATTATCATTATCGAAAGTTTATCTGCATCATGTCGTATGTAACCCTTGAAGAATTCTATTACATTACCTTCTACATAATTGATACCTCGTTCATCTAGTTTTTCTCTTTGTTCTGCATCTAGAAGTATTTGTTCTGCGTCTGTTTTTTCATATTTGTGTACTTGCTCTTCATCAAGAATTTTATTATTTACAATGAAAGTATCTATTACGCCTTTTCCTATGTGTTCTTCTATCACGTTAAGATGATCAATAACCGAATAACCATTTGTTTCACCCGGTTGGCTCATTACATTACATACATAAACTTTTTGAGCTTTTGAATGTTTTAGTGCATCTACCACATTTTCAACAAGTAAATTTGGTAATATACTTGTGTATATGCTACCTGGACCTATGATTATAATATCCGCTTCGTTGATAGCCTCTAGTACTGGTGGATATGGTTTTACATTAGGGATATCAAACCTTAGCTTTTCAATCCTTGCTTTGTGTTTTAGACATTCATGAGGTATTTTATCTTCACCTTTTACTATAGCTCCGTTATCAAGGACTGCGATGAGATGTACATCCTCAAGCGTTACTGGCATTACTCTACCTTTTACAGCAAGAAACTCAGACATCTTTACTACTGCTTCTTCAAAGCTATTTGATATACCTAGCATAGCAGCAATAAACAAATTTCCAAAAGATTGGCCTTTAAGCTTTCCCGTTTCAAATCTATACTCCATTACTTCCTGCATGACAGGCTCAGTATTAGCTAATGCGAGCAAACAGTTTCTTATATCCCCTGGTGGCAGCATGCCCATGTCTTCCCTAAGAACACCCGATCCTCCACCACTATCAGCTACCGTTACAACTGCAGTTATCTCATCTGTATAGTTTTTTAAACCTCGGAGAAATATCGATTGACCCGTACCCCCACCTATCACCACAACTTTTTTCTTATCCATAACACATCACGCCTCCTTTATAAAAAATATCTACAACTCCTACGCTTTTAACTTTCAACTCTCCACTTTTAACTTTCCACTTAAATAATGTCCTCTAGTTTCCGTAATCTCCACATCCACGAGTTCTCCAATCAGACTTTTGTCTCCCTCAAAGTGCACCAATATATTTTGCTCTGTTCTACCTGTCAGCAGGTTATTATCATTTTTACTAACTTCTTCAACCAAAACTTTATATATTATGCCATTTCGCTTTGCATTATTCTCTTTTTGTATTTTATCTGTTTCTAATATGAGTCTATTAAATCTATCATTTATTACATCCATAGGCACTTCGTCCACCATAGTTGCTGCTTTTGTGCCTGTTCTCTTTGAGTATATATATGTAAATGCACTATCATACCCCACTTTCCTTATCACATCGAGAGTATCTAAAAAGTCTTCTTCTGACTCTCCTGGAAAACCTACTATAATGTCTGTGCTAATTCCTACACACTCTATTTCTTTTTTTATCTTATCTGCAAGGTTTAAATAATGCTCTTTCGTATATTTTCTATTCATTTCATTTAAAACCTTTGTACTACCTGACTGAATAGGTAAATGAACATAATTACAAACCTTTTCACAGTCTCTTATCGCATATATCAACTCATCTGTAAAGTCTTTTGGATGAGAGGTCATATATCGTATTCTCATTAGACCTTCTATTTTATTTATTTCCCTGAGCAACTTAGCAAATGTAATACCATCAGGTAGCCCTTTACCATATGAATTAACATTTTGCCCTAGTAGCATTACCTCCTTCACGCCATCTTCTACTAAATCTTTTATCTCTTGTACTATACTTTCACTATCTCTACTTCTTTCTCTCCCTCGTACATAAGGTACCACACAATAAGAACAAAAATTATCACACCCATACATTATATTCACAGCAGCCTTATGTTTATACTTTCTCACGCTCGGAAGGTCTTCAACGATTTCTTTATGCTCTTTCCAAATATCTATTATCTGATGACCCACTTCCATACGTGTTAAAAGTAACTCCGCTAATTTATATATATTGTGAGTTCCAAAAATTATATCAACTTCTTTTCTATATTTCTTCTGCAATTTTTCTAGTACATGTTCTTGTTGCATCATACATCCACATATAGCAACAATCAACTCAGGCTTTTTTTGCTTCAACCCTTTAATATTACCAACTCGTCCATAAATCTTTCTCTCCGCATTATCCCTTATACAACAAGTGTTATACAGAACAAAATCCGCCTGTTTTAGGGTATTTGTTTCCTTATACCCAATTTGTCTAAGCACTCCGGAAAGTTTTTCTGAGTCTTTCTCATTCATGAGACAACCAAAGGTTTCTATGTAGTAAAATAAATCTTTGCCCTCAAACTTTGTTCGAAGTTTATCTATAAATTTCAATTGATTGGCTAGTTCTTCGCTGTTAGCAGCTATATTTTGCGTTTTCATATTTTCCTGTCCTTTCTAATCGTAATTCATGGTACTTTGTACTAACATTTATTTTCAATTATTGTTTTCAGCTTTCTGTTTGTTATCCTGTTCGCTTAAATCAATAACTACTAACTTGTTATTTACTTCATCATCACGCAATCCTACTATTATTAACATTGTTACAAACTGAACAGCAAAAACTGATGCTAATCCTATAAAAAAGAATATAGTAATCATTCCTCTAACTGAAAAACTTAAAAAACCTCCAGTACTTGTATTAGCTACTTGTGAATATAATAATAGTACTCCTGTTATTATACATAAAACATTCTCACCAAATATAGACATTAAAAATGATGAGAAATCCTCACAATAGTTTTTTAATAAATTTACTGATATTATTCCAAATAATAATATCATAATAACAATTAGAACAATTGAATATATTTGTAGTTCTATACTTATAAAAACTACCAGTATTCCTAATAAAAGTTCAACTATTCCCATAGCTAATCCTATAAAAAATCTATTTTTTATAATCCATATAATTGTCGGAATAAAAACAACAAATAAAACGATAGGATTACCATCTATAAAACCATTTAGCATATATTCTAAGACATTTGGTATACGACTAATACCCATTAAAATACAAATCAAAACAGCTTGAACAATCGCCAATTTCTTATCAATCATAACTCCTACCCCCATTCACCCAAGCTTATATGAATTTCATATAAGATCAAAAGTATCAAATTCATTTTTTTTCATATACTACTATTGACATATGTCAAAGAATATAGTACAATATATCTTACAAAGCTCATCTACCAAGTTGTAGAAGGAGACTGGCACATTCCTACTGGGAATTGCCCTTTTTTATTTTATTCATGTATTCTCTATATTTCTTGGCATATTTGAGTTTATGTGATATATAAAACACCGGAAATGCTATCATTATTGCAGGGCAATATACTAAAACTCGTCGTATCTTCCTCGCTAAGTGAAATCATATGCCAAAAATCTTCTGATTTTCCATCAATCAATCTATTAAACTCTATATATATAAATTTATCTTTAAAATTCGATCTTGTCTTCTTATCCAAATAAGCTGTGCAAAATTGTTCATACAAATGTTCTATATCTATTTTATCAGAAAGTATTATCTTTTTCAACATTTCTTTGGCTCCCATATGAAAATATTAAATTTCTTTTCTGTTTTATCTGTGCTTTCTGATAAGCATATATTATATTTATTTTGTAGCCTTTTTATTAACTCTGACTTTGCAGCACTTTTATTTTGATATCCCCTATTGTAATAAGCCATTGCACCTATTAGCAAATCTACTATTTGAAGCAACTCTGACTCATGAGAACTAACCTCATTTATCATATTTATACCTTCTCTTTTGAAATCATATATATTATTGCATAGAACATTTTGCAACTTCCTGACTTTATAAAATCCCTTGGTATCTTTTCTATCAATATATATGTTATAGCTATCCTTATCCAAGACCAGTTCATTAAGCAGTTACTTTAAGTAATCCCTTGACTTGTTCATCAGTCATAGCTATTTCCCCTGAAGTACGAGAAATCATATCAATAATTTTTGCCATTTCTTCAAGTTTATCCAAACGTTGTTGTAGTCTCTTCTCATTGATTGTATAGCCATTTACTATATGCTGTTTAAGTATATTTGTAGCCCATTTCCTAAATTCAGTACCACGTTTTGAGTTTACCCGATAACCAATAGATAAAATTGCATCTAGGTTATAATATTCAAGATTTCTGACAATATTTCTATCTCCCTCCTTTTGAACTGTTGCAAAAAATGCAACAGTTGAATTTCTCTTAAGTTCATTTGACCCATATATATTTTTCATATGCCTTGAAATAACAGATTTGTCTCTTTCGAATAAATCAGCTATCTGATTAAGTGTTAACCACACCGTTTCATTTACAATCTTCACTTCAAAATTAATTTGCCCATCTTCAGCCTTATACAAAACAACTTCTTTTTGCACCTAAATTCCTCCCTGAAAATCGTTTTTACCAAGTTAATTAGACAATTGAAGGTTTCCTCTCCATTTTAAAAAGTCCTCTTTCAAAATACCATAATATTTTCTATCAACATATCTTCCCTTTCTATATCTATATCTATCCTGATGTAATACCCCTTCAAGTTTCATACCAGCTTTTTCAAGTACTCTTGCAGATGCACTATTTTCTACTTCGCACTGTGCTTATACCTTGTTTACATTCAAATACTCAAATGCAAATTTCAGCACTTTAGGTATAGCACTTGTCATTATTCCTTTATTCCAAAAATCTTTGTTTAACCTGTATTTTTTTAATACAATTTTCTTTCATTATCATCCATCCTTACTTTTTGTCTTATATTTTGATATATTTATATTATAACAAAAAATAAAAGTACTTGCAAGTGGCAAATACTTTGTTTTTTGTTATATGTATAAATTATTCTTCCATTTGAAAAGCTTGTGTTGTTTCAACGCTAGATGAGTTAAAAACTTGAAATTCTGCTCCATCTACGGGACAAACAAAAGTAGTATATGTACCATTTTGCTTTTCTTCTTTATAGCTATCTAAAATATAATTTACCAAATTTTGTATTTCATCACTGGTTTGTTGAACTAACGAATCTCCATTGTTTTTAATAGTATTATTTCCTTTTTCATCAACATCAAAACCCCACGTTGGTTTTTGTAAAACTTGTTCAATAATTTGTTTTGCTCGGCTTCCTTTAAGTGGGTCAAGAAAATTCCTAGATGTAATATTAAATTCTTGAGCAAGATCATATATTGCTGATTCTGGAACTTCTGACTTATTTCCATCAGAATCGAACACTACATTCTCTACACCTATAAGTTCACCACAAACTTTTATAATATCTGAATTATCTGCTGTAGTATAATTTGTATCTTGATCTTCTGGTAAAAATGAAAAGTTATAAGCAAGTCCGCTTATAGATTTAGCAATACTTTCTAATTCTCCTACACTTAATTCTGCTGTTTCATCAATATAATTATCATCAAACACCTTGTCAGTTATTATTTTTGCTAATATTTTGTTTTTTTCTTCTCGTGAAATATTTACATTCTGTTTATCACTATATGCTAAATTTTCTTGATAACTCTCATATATTTCTAAAAAATCTTCTTCTCTTTCTCTTTCCATTTCTTTTTCTATTTCTCTTTCTATTTGTACCATTTTTTCATATTCAACATCATTTTCTATTCCCTCTAGTAATGTATAACCCTCTTGCTCCGGTATTATACTTCCTTCATCATTCTCATATGTTACGTACCTAGGTTTTGTCAAAATCTCTTCTACAGATTTAGCAGCTTCTCCAAGCGTTATAACTTTATTTGAATCTGTTCCTTCTTCTATTCCACCAGTTATACCATTAGCTGTAGCTATTTCGTTTACTGTTGCTACTACATTCCCACCATTTTTTGCTATTGCATTTTCAAGTACATGATCTTTTTCACCCGCAGATAAAGATGCTGTAATTATTTTAACCTCAAAATACTTTGCATCATTTGCAGTTATTGGCTTATTTAAATCAACTGCTTTAGTTCTGTCATCCAAGACTCCTCTAGATTTTAACATCCCAACAACCTTTTTTTGATTCTCAGATAATGCCTCTATACCTTCAGATTGTATTTGATAATCTTCTACCGGAACATTTAAGTAATCTCCTGCTATATCTAATCCATTTGCAAAATATTCAAGTAATTGTATCTTAGTCACTAATGTGTTTTCGTTATCCTTAGTTACTCCTGTCAGCATATGTGCTAAATACAATGCCTTTTCCTTTTCTATATTTGAAGATACTTGTTCTTCTATTCTGTTATCGATACTGTCTGTTATATTTATTGCTTTTTCTATATTCGCAAGTTCCTTTTCATTTACACATGAAACATGTGCCATTTGTTCCGTTATTCCATTTTGATTATTTATTACTGCCAATGCCTCTTGTTGTATAGTACTAGCATTTACATTAGAAGCCCCATATCCTGCAAGTATACTAGCCGCAAGAACTACTTCAGCTATTCCTTTTTTCCCAAAGTTCACGTAAAAACCTCCTCAAAATTTATATTGTTTTTGCATCCATTTAATGCATAAGATAATATACCATATTTTTACATATTAGTCAAGCTTTTTTAAAATTTTATCTAATAATTTATACACTTTAATTTACGTAAGCCTTTAAACATGTCATTATACCTGTATTATATTTTTTATTTTAAGAAATCTATTGCCAAAATAGTAAAAACATGGTAAAATACAAAAATATACAAAATTTGACTATATTCGAATAGTTAGGAGAATAATGTTATGGCAAAAAAGAGAAATTTGGAAAGCGTGGAATTATCAGAAAAAGAATATTTGCAATTAACTAATATGTTTTTAAATAGTAGATTGTTTTTTTTTAATACTTTTAAACATATTTATACAGAGCATGTTCTTTTTACAGATTTTACTGATAGGAAGATAAATCTAAATAAGTCTTTTTTTGCAGATCCTTATAATATCTTATCTATATATTATTTAACTATAGATGCCTTCTTTAAAAAAATTTCAAAGTCTTGTAGTTTAGAAGATGGACTAATTAAAGATGTAAGACTGTACGAGAAATTTCGTGATAATAATATTAGATATACTCTATATAGTGAATTTAATGGTGTCGTTGGATATAAATATAAAGATAGAGAAAAAGGCTTAAAGAGTAATGAAAATTTTTTTGTTCTACAAATAGATATTTCAGGAAAAGTTATAAGTATGTATACTACTAAAAAGATTGATGAGCATTTTGATAAAAAAGATACTCCATTTGAAATAAGTATTAACGATAAACTAACCCATGAACAAATAGAAGATGGGGCTAAGATTCACGACAATAATAACCAAGACACTACTGAAAAACTAAGATATCTAGATTTGGTGGCAATAGCTGGGGGAGAATTAAAACTTAACTATACACATGAAGAATTTAGGCATAATGCTTTTAACTCTTTGTCTAACTGCATAGCTAGAAAGGAATTAAAACTTTTAGAATTTGAAGAGTGCGAAGAAAATAGAAGTCAGATAAATAATAATATAGAAGAAATTTATAACCTGAAAATCTCACAAAAGCTTCTATTAGAAGGTAACAGTAGCATATTGCCAGATACAATAGCTAATATTATCAATGAAAATATAACTAATTTATATAACATACATAATTTAGATAGTACACATCAAGTTGAAGATGAACCAAATTAAATACACATTTGAAATAGTAAGATTCTACTTAAAATCCCTCCCCCAACACTTCTCTTGCATCATGTACTACAACAAAAGCTTTTGGGTCTATTTCTTGTATCCTATCCTTTAGTTTAACTATTTCTCTTTTAGCGACTACACAAAATAAGACTTTTTTGTCTTGTTTCGAATACAGTCCTGTCCCATTTAAAGCCGTTACACCTCTTCCTAGCTTTATTAATATCATCTGTCCTATTTCACCTGATTTTTCTGATATGATGTATACTGCTTTTGCAAATTTTACCCCTTCTAGCATACCATCAAGAATCTTTGACACAATATAAACTGATAACACTGCATATAGTCCTTTCTCCGTTCCAAATATCCAAAATCCTAATGCAATAATTATACCATCAACATAAAACAATATATTTCCAACCGTAATCTCTCTGTTTGAATGATTAATTATACTTGCTAACATATCTGTACCACCTGTTGTGCTATAAGCTTGAAATACAAATCCAAGTCCTATACCGCTAAGTACACCTCCATAAATACTAGATAGAAGTAAATCATATCTAGGCACTGGAATAAGCTCAGTAAAATAAAGAGCAATTGATAAATATATAGTAGCAAATAGGCTTTTCACGCCAAACTTGCCACCCTTTACCAAGATAGCAGCTATAAATAATGGTATATTACATGCAAAATTAGTTAGCCAAATCGGTACATCTAGACCGAAATTCTCAGCCGCCAGACTTTTAACTATTATCCCTATTCCTAGTACCCCACCAGTAACAAGGTTGTTTTGTTCATAAAAAAGGCTCATACCTAGAGCCAGTATTGTAGTTCCTAACATTATATAGATGTATTCTTTTATGTGTTTTTTCACCATATCACTCTACCTTCGGCAACTCCTGTAGTGACTTAAACCCAAAATACCTTAAAAAATTATCTGTTGTTCCAAACAAAAGTGGTCTACCTATCTTTTCTAGTCTACCCATTTCTTCTATTAAATTATACTCTATAAGTTTATTTATAACATTATCACTCTTTACCCCACGTATGCTTTCTATTTCGTTTCTTGTAATAGGTTGCTTATAAGCTATAATTGCAAGTGTCTCTATTAGTGCTGGCGTTATCTTAGGTCTTTCTATTTTTTGATATATTTTAGCTATGTTTTCAAAATAAACAGGTCGAGTTACAAGCTGAAAATCATCATTTATCTGTATAATCTGTAGCCCTCTGTTATCACTATTATACTTTTCTACTAGCTCTATCATTATTTTTTTCGTTTCGTTTAAATCCTTACCCACAGCTTGTGCAATGTTATTTACATTTATCGCTTCACCCGAAACAAAGAGTATTGCTTCTATTATGTTATGTACATCATTCATGAAATGCCTCCACCGAGCTTTGCAAAGCTTCGCATATAATTATTTTTCCAAACATCTTATCCTGTCTTATATTTATCTTTCTCATCTTTATTAGTTCAAGTAACGCTAAAAAGGTAACTACCTTTTCTACTTTTTCTGTTTCATATTTGAATAACTCTTCAAACTCAATCTTTTTCTCTTGACCTAACCTCTGTAATATAAAATCTATCTTTTGCTCTACTGTATGTAAATCTTTTTTTACGCTTTTAAATTCTGCTCTGATATTATCTATTTTAATATTGTTTACTTTTAAAATCCTTGCGAAAGCTTCTGTAATGTCTTTTAGAGTTATATCAATCAAAACATCCTCTGCACTAACCCTTTTTATAGTTGAGTATTTTTCTATATCATTTCTCTCTTTGTATAATATTTTACTATACTCTTCACGACTAATAAATCCTTCGGAAGCTTCTTTATATTTTTTGTATTCAAGTAATTTTTGTACCAACTCTTCTCTTGGATCTTCGCTATTATCATTATCATTACTTTTTGGCAATAACATTTTTGACTTTATTGCTATAAGAGTGGCCGCCATTAGCATAAACTCACTTACATTATCCATATCAAGCACAGTAGTACTAGATACATAATCCATATACTGTTCTGTTACCTCAGCAATGGGTATATCCTTTATATCAAGCTTATTCTTCTCAACTAAACGATACAAAAGGTCCATTGGACCCTCGAACTTTTCTATTTTTATGTTAATACTCATGTGTCTCACCTCACGAAATTCCATACATACCAAATATAACTCCCAAAACCCAATTTATAGCTGGCCTTATAACATATCCAAAAGCACCTGTAAACATGAGTAGTAAAGCTATTATAATTATGGTGTTATAATGTTCCATAAGTTTATTTGAATACTTTGCTGGTAGTAAATTGAATAATAAATGAGAACCATCAAGTGGTGGAATAGGTAGAAGATTAAATATTCCGAGTCCTATATTAACTATAACTCCAAGTAATAATACTTGAAGAATTATATTCACTAAAAAGGTATCTGGTGCATTTAAAACATAAAATAATTTTATAACTCCTGCAAGTAGTATTGCTAGTATAAAGTTAGAAGCAGGTCCTGCTAATGAAACTATATTGTCATCCATCTTAGGATGTTTGAAGTTATTAGAATTTACTGGTACAGGCTTTGCCCAGCCAAAGTGAAATAATATCAGCATAATAAATCCTACCGGATCTATATGAACTACTGGGTCGAGTGTTAATCTACCCATATTTTTAGCAGTGTTGTCTCCTAATTTATATGCTGCATATGCATGTGAAAATTCATGCAAAGAAAAGCCAAGTATTATGCCTGGCAAAGCATATAATGTTGCTGTCAAAGCCTCTATACTAAATATATCACCCAAAATAAATTCCTCCTATTTTTATTTATACAGTGGATACTTCTCCACTAATCTCTTAACCATGTTCTTTACCTCTTCTTTATTACCCTCAAAATCAGTTAGCGTCATATCTATCACTTCTGCAATTATCTTCATATCTTCTTCTTTCATCCCTCTTGTTGTCACAGCTGGAGTACCCAGCCTTATGCCACTACCTACAAATGGACTTTGTTTGTCGTATGGTATCGTATTTTTGTTACATGTTACACCTATTTCATCAAGTATCCTTTCTGCATCTTTTCCTGTTATTTTTTTGCTTGTTAGGTCAACTAACATAAGATGTGTATCAGTACCTCCCGCAACTATTCTAAAACCTCTTTTGATCAAAGCATCGCTCATTGCTTTTGCATTTTTCACTATTTGTTTCTGGTAATCTATAAACTCATTACTCAACGCTTCCTTAAACGCAACTGCCTTAGCTGCTATCACATGCATAAGTGGTCCACCTTGAAGTCCTGGGAATATGGCCTTATCTATAGCTTTTGCGTGTTTTTCCTTACAAAGTATTAGTCCACCTCTTGGTCCTCTGAGTGTCTTGTGAGTTGTACTTGTCACAAAATCAGCATATGGTATTGGGCTTGGATGAAGCCCTGCAGCAATAAGCCCTGCTATATGTGCCATATCTACCATAAAGTATGCGTCAACTTCATCCGCTATATCACGAAACTTTGCAAAATCTATAGTCCTAGCATATGCCGTTGCCCCTGCAATTATAAGCTTAGGTTTGTGTTCTATGGCTAGTCTTCTAACTTCATCATAATTTATAGTTTCAGTATTCTCGTCCACACCATATGGTATGACATTAAAATATTTTCCTGATAGGTTTACCGGACTTCCATGTGTCAAATGCCCACCATGTGACAAGTTCATGCCTAAAACTGTATCACCAGGCATTAGCATTCCAAAATACACAGCTTGGTTTGCTTGTGATCCCGAGTGAGGCTGAACATTTGCATGTTCTGCACCAAACAGTTTTTTCACTCTCTGTATCGCTAATTCTTCTGCCATATCCACATACTCACAACCGCCGTAATATCTATGTGTCGGATACCCCTCTGCATATTTATTCGTAAGCCACGACCCCTGTGCTGCCATTACTGCTGGAGAAACAAAGTTTTCCGATGCAATAAGCTCTATTCTATCATTTTGCCTTGCCTTCTCAAGCAAAACTGCCTCTGCGAGTTCACTATCAACTTTTTTCAAATCTTCTATTGTATACATATTCTTAGCCCCTCTTTTATATATTTTTTTATCATTAGTATTTAATATCCTATTCAACATTGTTAATTATACCCTTTTTCTTTTTATAAATCAAGTGATTTCAAATAAAAAAAATCCTTCGCGAGCGTTCATGTTGACACGACGAAGAATATTTTTTTTATTTTTGTTCCATTTCTATTACTTGTTTTCCATCATATTTTCCACATGCTTTGCAAACTTTATGTGATTCCATTAATTCTGAACAACTTTTGCATTTTACTAGGTTTGGAGCTGTCATTTTCATTACATTTGTTTGTTTTTGTAATTTTCTTGCATGTGAATGTTTATGTTTTGGTAAAGCCATTTCATCTACCTCCTTGGTTTTTAAACATTTTATTTAATTTCGCAAATGGTGAAAATTCGTTTGTATCAATTTCACCTCTATTTATTATTCCTTTACAGTCTTCACTACAAAGAAATTTCATAGGCATACTCATATGTAGATTGTGATTTATAACGGGTGTAAAATCAATTTTATTATCATTCATTTGATAATATTCAGTTTCATCATCAGAATATGAATCATTTGTAAACTTTTCTTCCATTTTCATTATAAAAGTACTTACATAATCATTTATACATCTATCACATTCCGTTTGGAACTTCAAAGTAGCCTCACCAATAAAGTTCGCTATCTCTCCATCCGTAGTAATTATTCCAGTAACTTTTATTGGTTCTAAAATTTTAATGATTTTACCGCATATCTCAATAATATCGATTTTGTCTTCAAAATCTATATTAATAGAGTCTACATTACTTCTTTTCATCAAATCTGAAATGTTAATTATCATTTATATCGCCCCCAAAAAAGTTACTTCCTCATTATACATGCTTATCCTTTTTTTGTCAATATGTAATCACTAATTTTATTATTTTTGTACTTTTATGTCTTTTAGGGTCGGTTCCTTCTTTTCAGGAACTGTCCCTTTTATTAACCTCAAATTAGCAACCTTTTGTATATGGCCTTTTATTCCTTTGATAAGTTTTAATATCTTCTTCTTCTTTTATTTTTTCGTGGGGACAGTTCCTAAAAAGAAGGAACCGACCCCTTTAATATTTATATTTTTAGTTTTTTACATTGTCAATCCTCTACTTCATATTTTTTATAATTTCTATCCCTTTTTCTACCGCATCTATAATATTAACAGTTGCTCGTCCTCCCGCTTGCGCCATGTTTGGACGTCCTCCACCTTTTCCACCTATTATTTGTGCCATCTCTTTTATCATCTCGCCTGCGTGATATCCTTTAGTTACTAAATCATCAGTTACTACCACTAGAAGATTAGCTGTTTCTCCTGATACACTTCCAAACATTATAATTCCTGATTTTATATTGTTTTTTATATTATCAGCAATATTTCTCATTTCATCTATACTAACATCATCAAATAAATGTCTAATTATCGTTATATCATTATATACTTCTTTAGTGTTTAGTATAACATCAAATTCTTCATTTACCATTTTTTCTCTTAACTTCTCTATTTCTTTATTTGCATTTTTCAAGTCATTTTGTATATCTTCTATTTTCTTTGCTACTTCATTTGGGAGAGCTTTCAACAGTACGCATGCCGTTTTTAAATATCTTTCTTGTTCCTTATAGTACTCTACAGCACCAGTTCCTGTTAGTCCCTCTATTCTTCTCACCCCTGATGATACACTATACTCACTAAGTATCTTAAATAATCCAATATTTACAGTATTTCCGATATGCGTACCTCCGCAGAGTTCTATACTATAGCCTGAGATATTTACAACTCTAACCTTGTCTCCATATTTTTCACCAAAGAGTGCCATTGCACCTAGGTTTTTTGCATCCTTAATACCCATTTCTGAAATATCAACTGCAAAACCTGATATAATTGAATGATTAACTATGTTTTCTATCTGAACAAGCTGCTCTTGTGTTATAGCCTCAAAATGAGTAAAGTCAAACCTTAGTCTATCAGAAGAAACATCAGAACCTGATTGTTCAACATGCTTGCCTAGTACCTCTCTTAATGCTTTTTGAAGCAAATGGGTAGCAGTATGATTCCTAGCAGTTGCAAGTCTATTTTCAATGTCTATCCTTAGACATACTTCGTCTCCTACTTTTACTTGTCCATTCTCTATAATACATATATGTGCAATCTTATTTCCTAATACTTTTTTAGTTTCAAGTACTTTTGCTTCAAAGTTCTTACTTGATATAGTTCCAATATCACCATGTTGACCACCACTTTCTGGGTAGAATGGTGTTGCATCCACAACTATAGATATATTATCTCCAACCTTTGCAGTATCTACTAAATCAGTTTCATTAGTCATCGCAAGTATTTTAGACACTAAATTATTTTCAGTATACCCTACAAATTTTGTTTCAATACTTGCAGGTATCTTGTTATATACTGTAGTATCTTTTCCCATAAATGTTGTTTCACTTCTTGCGTCTCTAGCTCTTTGTTTTTGCTCATCCATAAGCTTTTTAAAACCAGATTCATCAACATTTATGTCATATTCCTCGAGTATTTCTTTTGTGAGTTCAATAGGAAACCCATATGTGTCATATAATTTAAAAGTATTTTCTGCACTAAGAGTAGTTTTCTTTTCCTTTATAAGTTCATCTTTATAATCATCTAATATGTTCATACCTTGGTCAATAGTAGTATCAAATTTTTCTTCCTCTACTTTTATTATTTTGAGTATATGCTCTCTTTTTTCTTCTAATTCTGAATAAGCTTCTTTAGAGTTCTCAATAACTACTTTTGCTATTTCCGTAAGAAACATGCCATCTATACCTAAGATTCTTCCATGTCTTGCCGCACGTCTTAGTAATCTTCTAAGAACATATCCACGTCCTTCGTTAGAAGGAAGTATACCATCAGAAGTCATAAAAGAGACTGCTCTTATATGGTCATTTATAACTCTTATAGAAACATCTTTTTTAGCATCCGTACCATATGTTACTTTTGCAATTTCGCATATTTTATCTCTTATCTGTTTCATTGTATCTATATCAAAAACAGAATCTACATCTTGCATAACTACAGCAAGTCTCTCAAGCCCCATACCAGTATCTATGTTTTTGCTTTCAAGTTCAACATATGTGCCATCTTCTTTTTTGCTAAACTGTGTAAATACATTATTCCATATTTCCATGTATCTATCGCAATCACAACCTACTTTACAATCAGCTGAACCACAACCGTATTTTTCGCCTCTATCAAAATATATCTCTGAGCATGGACCACATGGTCCTACCCCTATCTCCCAATAATTATCGTCTTTACCGAGTCTTGTTATTTTTTCTTTAGGAACACCTATAACCTCATTCCATATACGAAACGCCTCTTCATCCTCTAGATAAATAGAAGGATATAACTTATCCTCTGGCATTTTTAAAACCTTAGTCAAAAACTCCCATGACCACTGTATCGCTTCCGTTTTAAAATAATCTCCAAAAGAAAAGTTGCCCATCATTTCAAAGAAAGACAGATGCCTTGCATCCTTTCCTACTTCATCTATATCCAATGTTCTTATACATTTTTGAGATGTAGTCACTCTATTTTTTGGTGGAGTCACCTCTCCAGTAAAGTACTTTTTAAGTGGCGCCATACCTGAATTTATAATAAGTAAAGATTTATCCTCTTGCGGTACTAAAGAAAAACTGTTCATTATCAAATGATCCTTGCTCTCAAAAAATTCCAAATATTTTTTTCGTAATTCATTTGCTCCAAGTTTTTGCATACATATCACCCTTCCGTAAATTTAGTTAAAATTTTCTATATTATATCATACACATTCGATATATACAAGCATTTTTCATCCACCCAATAAGGCTTTTTCTATCTCTTTTATCCAATCCCCTATTGGCGTTGTATAAATAAATTCGGTATAAAACATAGCTATAATACCTACATAAATGGCTATAGCTAAAAAAATCTTTAGCTTTGAGTTAGTTTGCTCCATAAAAAGCATAATAAAAGGCAATAATATAAAAAATAAACTTACTGCTATTATATTATTTAATCCCATGTTTCCTTGCATAAATTCACCCCCTAATTTAACATAATCACATTTTCCGTTACACTTTGAAATGTGTCATCGTGACTAACTATAATGAGCTGCCTAAAATTTGTACCTACTGATTCTATTACCTCAGCAAGCCTTTCGCGACGGCTTGTATCCATATTTATTGTTGGTTCGTCTAGTATACCTATACCTAGCTTGGTCATTAACTCTAGCAAAGCTATACGTATCGATAGTGCTGCTGTTATTTGTTCTCCACCTGATAGCTGTTTAAATTCTTTTCTTATTTCTGCTCCATTTAATATATCATATAATGCTATTTCGTAGTTTTTTTCCCACTCAAGTTTACTACTGTCTATTGCTATTTTTGTGTATATGTGTGATGCTTTTGTGCTTATTTTTTTTATAAGAACTTCTGCTATATGTTCAGGAGCACCCTTTATTATATTTCTTATTTTTTTAATTACTTCATTTATTTTTTCTAATTTTTTTATTTGTGTTTGACTTTCTTTTATAGTTTGTCTTACTTGTTTTAAATATTCTATTTCTATTGTGCATTTATTATACTGCTGTTCCAACACTTTTAACTGCTCTTCTGCTTTTATAACCTCTTGTTTTACTATTTCATGATTTACCTTTGCTGATTCATATTTATCTTTATCAAAGCTTTTCGATAGCTCCTCTGTGTCTAGAACAAGCTTTTTCATTATTATATCTTTCTCCGCTTTGTCAGCTTCAAAGCTTTTATAATCTGCCACTTGTTTTTCATATTTACTAGCTTCAATCCTATTTAATATATATAGTTCATATATTGGTTTTAAACTTGTTATTTTCTTATCATTTTCAGCAACCTTTATTTCTATATCTTTATACTTTTCAGTACTTGATGTTCTTTGTTGTTTGTCATGCTTTAGCTTATCTAGTGCACTAACCCACTTGTTTTTCTCTTCCTCTGACTCTTTTATTTTTGTCTGCTTTATTAGATATTCTTCTTTATCTTTTGTTAATTGCATTTCCTTCTGCGCAAGTTCTGCCTTTTGTCTTTCATATTGTAGACTTTCATTGACATATTTTTTGCTTAATACTTCGTATCTAGATTTATACTTGCCGTATATCTCCTCTTCATCTCTATTTTGACTATCTTCTGCTATACTCATCTTTAAAAGAATGCTTTCCTTTAATTTTTCTATTTGTTCTGTTACATTTTTTAATTGTTCATCTGAGTCTTTTGTTTCTGCAGTTTTACCTAATATTAGCTCATTTGCCTTAGTATTTATAATATTTACATTGATATGTATTATTTCATTTGCATTTTCATCAATTTCTATAATCTTTGCCGCACTTTTTATATCTTCTAATCTCTTCAATTCTCTTTTAGGCGTTTCAAAATTTCTAATTAGTTTTAAAACATCTTTCTTTAAATGTTGCATCTTTATAATATTTTCAGATACATACTCAACATTACTTTTCATCAAGCTTATCTCTTGTTCAGTCTTTGCTAGCTCTTCTGTTTTTAGGATTAAAGCACCCTTTAAAGATTCTTTTGCATCGTTTTGTTTAACAAGCTCTTGTTTTTTTGTGAGTAACTCCTGCCTTTCCTCTCCAATAAACTTTTCTCGTTCATTTATCTTTGAGTTACCTGCTTCTATACGCTCATCCGTCTGTATCAATGTTTCTTTTAAAATTAAAAACTCCTTATAAATTTCTTCACATGCCTTTTTTTCTAGCTCTACTTTCAAATATTCATTATATTTATCTTCATTTTCTCTTAATATGTTCATAGCCTTTTTAGAGCTATCTATATCCACATTTTTTTGTTTTATGTACCCCACCAATTTTTCTATTTGTACTTCATTTATCCTTTTATCATTTTCTAGTTTTTGATGCACCTGCTTTTGCTTATCTAGTGTCTCATACTCAAGCTTCACTTGTTCAAAATCTTTTTTCGTTAACAGATAAACTTCTTTCTCTGACTTACATAAGTTTTTTATATTTTCACACTCTATCACAAGCTCATCTAGTTTCTTAGTTTCTCCTATCTTCACGTTTATCTCATTTTCTATCTTTCTTATATCACTAGTAATCCCTCTTTCAAGTTGTACATTTTCATAAGCACGCCTATAGCTTTCCAAGTTAAAAATAGGGTCAAATATAGATTTCCTAGCCTTTTCACTTTCTAAAAAAGCAACGGTAAACTCCCCTTGTGGAACGCTTACAATGTTCGTATATATATCAGATATATTATCATCGGGATAAAACTCTAAATGATCTTTTAGCCATGCTCGTACTTCATCATCCTTTGATACTATAGCTATTTCGCAAGTTTCATCAGACTTTTTTATAGCCCAGCTATTACTAGCACCTGAGGTTGAAATCTTCCTATCTACTATGTATTCTTCACCATTCTTATCTAAAAACTCTATCCTAACCTGACCCTTTTTCTCACCTTTTCTTATGAAATATTGATCAAAATTTTGCTTAGATATTTTGTAATCAAACAAAGCAAAACCTATACTCTCTATTATTGTGGTTTTACCAGCTCCATTCTTGCCAGATATAAAATTCACACCATCCGAAAGCTCTATGGTGATAGTATCATACCTTTTTATATTCACAAGCTCGATTTTTTTTATTTTCATAGATTCAGCTCCTACAAGGTCTTAGTTATCTTTATTCTATATTATACCAAAAAAATAAAGCATTCGCAAGTAGCAAATACTTTGTTTTGTGTAGAATTTTAGGAATTTTTTTTATAATCCTTCATCTTCAAGTGTAACTTGAGCTGGCTTATAAGAAATAATTTGACCTATAGTAGCAAAACTTTCTATATTATTTCCTAAAAACATCTCAATTTCTTCCTGCGTTGCTACTTTAATTTCATTAACAAGTCTATTGTCTTTAAGAGCCCCTTTTTGTTCTACTCTTTCCTCAGCTTTACTTGCATCATCCAATAATTGTTCTCTAGTCTTTCTCATAATTATTCCTCCTTATCTTATGTAAGTATATTATAATACATTTTATATTATACTCCAAATTTTTACATATGTCAATGTTATTTTGTATATTTTGTCGTTTTATAATTATCTACATTTTTCTTATTTATATTAAAGGATTAAAATCTGTTTTTCTAAGATTGCTTAAAGTTAGAAACAAATTTTCTGGAAACTCATCCCAATCCATCCATCTCCATTCTTCACACTTATTTGGTTCTAGTAGCTTCACTTCTCCAAAGTCATACTCTGAAAGCATAAAAATAGTTATATAATGCTTATTTTCCTTCTCAAAAATATCATTCGTTACTGCTCCAAACTTTAAGTTTTTTATATTTATACCTGTTTCTTCTAATACCTCTCTTTTTGAACACTCTTCCCATGTCTCAAACATTTCCAAATGTCCCCCAGGTAGTGCCCACGTACCTTCTCCATGTGAGTTTTTACGTTTACCCATAAGTATTTTCCTTTCCTTAATTACAAATACACCTAACCCTACTTTTGGACGTTCATTCATATTTGTTACCTCCTTTTAGATATACCCCTTACCCTGTCATTGCGACATCCTAATACTTAGTTTGTGTATTTTTCAAACTTAGTTATAGGGGTACTAGTAGAGTGTAAGGTCTTTTCGACGTGGCAATCTTATCTTTTAACTTTTTTTCTATTACTATACTTATGCTAGATTATATCAAAAAAACAAAGCGTTCGCAGGTAGCAAATACTTTGGTTTTTATAAATATTATATTTATTTTATATAACTAAACTAATTATCTAAACACTCAAATTCGCTGTACTTTGTCTTGCTAAAGTATCTATATGTTCATAATCTGATTGGATAGCAAAGTAATCCGTTATCTGGTCTGTGGTATCTTGTTTATCCTGTTCTTTTTCCAATTCTTGTATCTTATGCTCCATCATCAAAATAACAGTTTCTGCTCTCATGCTCTCAATTGGATCTCTCTCATTTATCTTTTGAGTTAGCTTCCATGCTGCATCTTCATTTTTAAAAGCCTTTTTATTAAGGTCTTTAAAAAGACTATATCTCCAGTTACCATTTATACCACTTTGTGTACCTTTGATACCTTCTTCTTTTTCTTGTTGATATTGCTTGAATTGTTCATAAAATTCAAATATATTTACAGGATATTTCTTTTCCATCCAATGATACCATGCATAAAATTCTGGAGTTTTAGTTATATGTCCACCTACTTTTTCTGGTATTTTTATATCTAATACACCAAATTTTACGGTTTGAAGTAATAAAATGTTTCTTTCGTTATACGCTTTCTTTAACATATTCATATCATGATCTGTATCATCTTTTGCTATTGATACATCTTGTTCTGACCAATGACAGCTATAGGAGTTAGCAAAAATTTTCATGTATGTCTCGTATTCATCAAAATTTTGTAGGTTTTTCAAAAATTGCACTTCATCATTAGAATTTTTTTTCATTCATCTAGTCTCCTTTTATTGTAATTTATGCTTATATTTAATTATATTATATTCTATTTTTTTACATTTGTCAATGTTTTTTACATATTTCCTTTTATTTTACAATTGCAAACTATGCATTGTCCACATATTTTTCTACAAGCCCCTTTATATCCATACCTTCCTGCATATCCATAGTTATCGTACCTTCCGTTGCTTGTTCTTTTATGTGCATTACAATATTAATCAGTTTCTCTGCATCTTTTTCTTCAAAGCCTTCATTTTGTATAAGTTTTAGTATTACTTCCCTGTCAATTTCTTCTCTTGTTTGATTTTCTTTTAATGCTAGTTCACCGGAATTTTTTGATTGTAAATTATTTAATATTTCAATATATATAACATTTATCAGTGTTTTTACTTCCTTTTTTAGAGCGTTTATATCTAAAACGGTTACTCCATCAATCAATGTTCCTATAAGTTTAATATTTAGTATTATGTCATCATTATTTGTATGCACTTTATCAACTTCGGCTTTTATTTTACTTACTATACATTCAACATTGCTACTTAATCCTGTTATGTCAACCTCTATGTTAATGGAGTTTCGTATGTCTACTTTTTTGAATTCAGTATCCACTTTTCTTGTGTCATGAGCCAAGTTTACTAAATAAAACCCTTTGTCTCGATTATCTTTATTCTTTGTAAGCGACTCTATCTTCACATTTTCTATTGCTCCTGGATTGTAGTATTTCATATCCTTATTATCATATCTAGTATGTATATGTCCTAGTGCGATGTAATCACTCTTTTCTATCACTAAAGTGAGTTCATCTTCTCTAAGTCCCCCCATACCCTCAGTCAAGAATTTATCTATTCCTGTATGTAGCATTATTATTACTGGTTTAACCTCATTATCTGGAATAAACGCTGAAAGCTTGTTTATCATGACCCCAGCTGTTGCTCCAGGGTATCCAAGTCCAACTATATAAGAATCCTCTCGTTCAAGTATGCCACCTATTTTATTCACTCCCGACCTCTTCCTTAGTATAGGACTTCCATCGTCATCAGTATCAGGCTTTAGCAAGTATATATACTCCTTTTGACACAAAAAGTCAAGCCAACTATAAATATTGGTGTATGTAGCCATATCGTGGTTACCCTCAGTCATATAAACAGGTATGCCGGCATTTTTAAGTGGCTCAAGCAGATTCACAGCCTGCTCTAATGTTTTGGCATTAAGATTTTTCTGATGAAAAAAATCCCCTACGATCAAAATAAACTCAACCCTTTCACTTATTGCACATGCTACCACCTGCATAAAAGCCCTACCCATATCTTCAAACCTTTCCTCTATCCCATAAGGATTAGCCCCCAAATGTATATCACTACAATGTATAAACTTTATATTGTTTTTAATAATAATCAACTCCAATTTTAATATATATTTACATTTTACTCTATAAAATAAAATAATTCAAGTAATTACATTACTTTTTTATAGAATACACTGAAAATTGTTTATTTCTCTTATGAAGTGCACCTCGTAGTTTACTTTAATCGTAGGGGCTATGCCTGCGTGCTAGCCCGTTTATAGTTATAACACTTATAATGTTAATTAACTTTTTGTTTGTTCCATGTCCAGCTACCTGCCAAACCTCGGGTCACCACACAGGGATGACCCCTACGTTTTTATAACACTTTATTGAACACTACTAAATCGAAAGCTTTCATAATACATAAAGAAGAGCAAAAACAAGCTCTTCTTTATATGTCCTTTGACCTAATTAGTAAGAAGAATAGTCTACAATACTATACAAATCAAATTTCCACTACCATCATTTATAACCCTTTGTAAAGTCTCCTGCAAACGTTCCTGCGAATCATACGACATTTTATTTATCTTACTCTGCAGTTCCCCACTTACAAGCTCATGCAATGGCTTCCCAAATAAATTTGAATTCCATATCTTTTTCGGATCTTTTTCTACCTCACCTGTAAGATAATCCAGTAAGTCTTGACTTTGCTCCTCTGTTCCTACAATTGGTGAAATCTCAGTTTCAATATTGGCTTTTATAATATGAAGAGAAGGCCCACGAGCTTTTAGTTTAACTCCAAATTTATTACCCTGTCTTATTATTTCTGGATCATCGAGGGTGAGTTCTTCAAGCTTTGGTATTACTATACCATAACCTTTTTGTTCAACTTCTGCTAAAGCATACGAAACTTTTTCATACTGTTGCTTTATATCAGCAAGTTTTTTAAGTATACTAATTAGTTCCGCATCACTATTTATTTGTATTCCTGCTGTGTCGCTTATTACCTCATAAAATAATTCATCGAGTAAAGATACATCGATATTTGCTACTCCTTGTGCTAAATCTATTGAGTTTAAATATGTCTTTTTTACATGCTCACTTTCTGAATAATCTTCTACTGCATTTTTTACATCAGATATTTTCATCATTTTTTCTGAGCTTACCTTTATGTGATCTATCAAGTTCTTCTTTAACCAATAATCATTATCCATACCCTCTAGCCATTTCGGAAAATTTATTCTCATCTCTTGTATTGGGAATTCATAAAGTATCTTTTCTAATATATTAGTAACATCTTCTCTTTTAAGCTGCAGACAATTTATTGGCATTACATACGTACCATGTTTTTCTGTCATCTTTTTTGCTAGATTTTGTGTACTCTCTGAATGTGGAGTTCTAGAGTTTAATAAAATTACAAACGGCTTATTTATAGCTTTTAGTTGACTTATAGTCTTTTCTTCTGCATCCTCATAATTTTCTCGTGGAATACCTGTTATACTGCCATCTGTTGTTACAACCAACCCTATAGTAGAGTGATCTGATATTACTTTATATGTACCCATTTCTGCAGCTTTTTCAAATGGCATGTCATCTTCACTCCATGGTGTGTGTACCATCCTAGGATTTTCACCCTCATAGTGTCCATTAGCACCTTTTACTACATAGCCTACGCAGTCAATCATCCTTAGTTTAAAGCTTACATCATCATTTAAACTAACGAGTGCAGACTCATTTGGTATAAATTTTGGTTCTGTCGTCATTATAGTAGTTCCGTCAGAGCTTTGTGGTAATTCGTCTTGAGCCCTCTCTTTTGCAAAATTATTTTCTATATTTGGAATTACAAACAAATCCATAAAACGCTTTATGAATGTTGATTTTCCTGTCCTAACTGGTCCTACAACACCTATGTAAATGTCACCATTTGTTCTTTCTGCTATGTCTTTGTATATATTGAAATTTTCCATGTTCTTATTCCTCCTCTTATTGTGATTGCAGCATAAAATGCGTGACAATCTCTTCTAGTAAATTATATTTACAATATTTTCAATTATTACATTTATTAAATTTATTTTTATATATTGCAAAAAATCTCATAATTTGATACAATAAAAGATATATATAATTAATTACTATAGATTGGGCATTAGTGACTGTAATTATAATGTTCAATTTTCAGTTTTCAATTACGTTTCGAAGGGTGGTGATTTTATGGAATTTTTTACTGAATTATGGGTTATATGGATTATTGTAGCTCTTATATTTGCTGTTTTAGAATTAGCAACAAATGCTTTTACAATGATATGGTTTGCCATAGGTGCAATACTTGCATGTATTTTTGATCTATTAAATGTAACATTATATGGTCAACTTTCTGTTTTCTTGCTAGTTTCTTTTATTTTAATCTTATACACTAGACCTCTTGTTAAAAAGTTTTTAGGTTCAAAACATAACCAAAAAACTAACCTTGATTCTATCCTTGATTCAAAAGGAAGTGTTACAGTAGAAATTAATCCTGATATTAGCGAAGGACAGGTCAAAATACGAGGTGAAGTATGGTCTGCCGTATCTAAAGATGGAGAAATTATATCTATTAATTCTATAGTAAAAGTAGAGGAAATAAGAGGTGTCAAAGTTGTGGTATCAAAAGTAAATGAATAAAAAAAGTTCCTTTCAGAGCTTTGAATAGGAACTATCAAAGGAGGAGTTTTAAATGGTTTTATTAAGTAGTTTTAGTTCGCAAGATCCAGTTTTACTAATGTTTGGTGGAATATTTATATTTGTTGTCATATTAGCCATCGCAAGTATTAAAATAGTATCACAATCTACATTAGGTATCATAGAAAGATTAGGTAAGTTTCATAGAAGAGCTGAAACAGGTGTAAACTTCCTTATTCCATTCCTTGATAATATGAAAGCTATAATTGACCTTAGAGAGCAAGTTATAGATTTCCCACCTCAAGCGGTTATTACAAAAGATAACGTTGCTATGCAAATAGATACAGTTATTTATTTTAAGGTTACTGACCCAGTAAATTTCATATATGAAATATCACAGCCACTTAACGCAATAGAAAATTTAACTGCAACTACTCTTCGTAACATAATCGGGGATCTTGATCTTGATGGAACACTAACTTCTAGAGACCTAGTTAATACTAAATTACGTGAGATACTTGATGTTGCGACAGACCCTTGGGGTATAAAAGTAAATCGTGTAGAATTAAAAAATATAATGCCACCAAGAGACATACAAGATTCTATGGAAAGACAAATGCGTGCAGAAAGACTAAAAAGAGAGGCAGTTCTTACAGCCGAAGGTCAAAAACAAGCAGCTATTCTTACTGCTGAGGGACTAAAACAGGCAGCTATCCTTAATGCCGAGGCTGACAAAGAATCTAATATTCGTAGATCAGAGGGTGAAAAAGAAGCCCAAATATTAAAAGCTACCGGAGAAGCTGAAGCTATAATACTAGTTCAAGAAGCTACAGCAAGAGGAAACAAAGCAGTACTTGAAGCGATAAAATATGCCTCTCCTACTGCCGAAGTAGTTGCAATAAAAGGCTTAGAAGCCCTTGAAAAAATGTCTCAAACTGAATCAAGTAAGATTATTATACCATCTGAAGCGGTATCATTACTTGGATCGATTACAGGTGTTAAAGAATTATTAAGTGGAAAAAAATAGAGCCAATGGCTCTATTTTTTTGACTACTCAAAGCAGCTTCCCCCAATAAACTCCCTCACTAGCGAATTCGCTGGGATTCTGTCGTTGTCTATTCCGAGTATATAGTCTAAGAATTTTAGCAATCTCTTAGCTTCTGCATATTGTGGCATTGTTTCGTCAATGTTATATAGTAAGGGTGCTGCGTATTGTTTTAACACTGCTATTTCATATACCATTGCGGAGTTAAACATTATATCCGCTTCTTCTTGATATGGGAATATGTTTTTTTCTTCCCCTTTTCTTACCTGAGACCACATATCAATGGTTCTTGCTGCACTATATCCCCTAAAATTATTGTCACGTACTATTCTCCTGAGTAGTCTATTATCTGTAGTTGGTATTCTGTTATGCTCATCAAGATTTATTTGTGTTAACGCACTTACATATATTTTAAACTTTTTCTCATTTGCTATATTTTGTGTTAGTTTTGGATTTAAACCATGAATACCCTCGATTACAAGTATATCATTATCCTTTAACTTCATTATATTTCCTATGTATTCCCTTTGTCCTTTTTTAAAATTAAACGATGGCATATCTACTTCTTTACCTGATAGTAAATCGTTTACATTTTGGTTAAACAAATCTGTATCTAATGCTCCAAGTGCTTCAAAATCGGGCTTTCCGTTCTCATCTAAAGGGGTATGCTCTCTGTCGATGAAATAATCATCTAGACATATTGCATGTGGATTATATCCGTCTGCTTTTAGTTGAATTGATAATCTTTTTGAAAAAGTTGTCTTTCCAGATGAAGATGGTCCTGCAATAAGCACAACACCTACTTTAGACTCTCTCTTTTGTATCATATCGGCAATAATTCCTATTTTTTTCTCTTGTATTGCTTCTGATATAAGTATTAATTCTCCGATTTCGCCTCTTGAAATAGTATCATTGAGATCAGCAACTGTATTTACACCCAAAATTTCTGCCCATTTTGCTGATTCCATAAATACATTAAATAACTTTGTAGAATCCTCTATTTTAAGTTTACATTCATCATCACAGTTTATAGGATCGTTTAAGACGAAACCTGGTGCTTTATCTGTAAGTTTAAACTTTTGCAAGTATCCTGTACTTGGAACCATATATCCATAATAATAATCATATAACCAATCTAGCTTATATAAGTTTACTTGTGTTGCGTTTCTATATTTGAATAATTTTATTTTCTTTAATGTCTTATTTTCTGCAAATTTCGCAATTGCTTCTTTCTTGGTTAACGTGATTTTTTCAAAAACAAAGTTGCTAGCAATTATTTCTTCCATTCTTTCTTCAATCTTATCTAATTCTCTTTCTGATAAGAAATCTCCATTTTGAGTTTTAATTTCACAATATAAGCCTTTATCGATAGAATGATATACCATAAGCTTGCATTCTTTATGTAGCTCCATTATAGCCATATTTAGAACAAAAGTTAGGCTTCTTATATATACTCTCCTACCATCGGCACTCGTCATATCAAAAAAAGTTATATTGCAATCTACATCTACTTTTACATTAAGTTCAAATAGTTCATTATCTATTTTTGCTACAACTATTGATGTTTTGTAATCATCCTTAAAGTCGTTACTTATCTCGAGCAATGTTACCCCTTTTTTATAATGTCTCTCCTCTTTTTCATTCACATACACTTTTACCATATCTTCCATCTTTATATCCCCCTTATTAAATTGAAAGTTGAAAATTGAAAGTTGAAAATTGAAAGTTGAAAGACTTTTAGTACTCTTTAATTTTCATTTTCATTTTCGATTTTTGCCTTCTGTTTTTCATTTTATAAGTATTTTATCGGACTTTCTTCAAAGTAAGGAACCAATATTTCTATTCTATGTTGATGAGCATATCCCTCTATACTCTCATGAATAATCTCTTCAAATATTTTTTCAGTATAATAATGAGATGCATCTATTACCAAAAAATCCATTTCTTGTACTTCTAAAGCTTGATGATGTTTTAAATCTCCTGTTATGTATACATCTGCGTCCTTGCTGTGAGCTTGCTTCATATAATCCATACCACTACCTGGACATATTGCAACTTTTCTAATGTTTATATCTTTATTCCCTGCATACCTAATTATATCACATTTCAAAATGCTTTTTAAATTATCTACAAGGGTTTCAAATGATATAGGTTTTGGAAGTTCTCCTACTCTTCCTATTCCTTGCACCACACCTTGCTCATCTTTGTCTTCTTTCAAAATCATAAGATGCTTTAAATCAAGCTTTTCGGCCAATTTAGTTGCTAATCCATGCTTAGAAATATCTATATTTGTATGCATAGCATAAACTGAAATATCACTTTTTATAAGCTGTTGTATGTTACTCCCTAAGTAATCTTCTGTGGTCACTTTCTTTATACCTTTAAAAATTAGAGGATGATGTGCAATTATAATATCTACCTTTTCGCGAATAGCCATAACTATTATTTCTTTAGTTACATCTAGTGTAACCAATATCTTATCTATGTCTTTATCAAGCCTTCCTACCTGTAAACCTACGTTGTCCCAATCTTCCGCTAAATACTCAGGTGCAATTCTTTCTAATTGAACAATTAAATCTTTACATAAAACACCCATTAAAACTTCCCCCTTTTAATTAATTATTTTCTCTAATAGCCTTATGTACCCACATATCTCAGTTATTCTGCTATTTGCATTTTCTGTTTTTGACTCTTTTAGAGAATTAATTATATCTTTAGATTTTAGTATCTCATATTCTAAAAAACTTTTCAACATTTTATCTTGCCTATTTAGTAATACCTTTCCAAACATATATTCTATTTCTTTTTCATAAATTTCATTTCCTTTTTTACCAACAATTATATTATAATACATTTTGTCTTCAAAAACAATATCTTCGTCAATAATTATATATCCGATGCTATGCATTTTTTTTCTCACACTTTCTATATCAGTTTGAGGTTGTAACACCAAATACTCAATATTATTAAGCTTGTCTACACCTTCATCCAATATTTTTTCAACTAGTTTACCGCCCATTCCCGATATCACAACTGTGTTGAACCCAATTGTATCTATACTCTTTAATCCATCAGATTTAATAACTGATATTCGTCTTTCAAGTGAATGTTCTAATACGTTCTTACTTGCCTTTTCACATGAACCTTTGCTCACATCACAAGCTATCGCCTTTTGTACTACTTTTTTTTCGCATAAATATATAGGTACATATCCATGATCTGTACCTATATCTACTATATTTGAATTTTTGTTCACTTTACTTACAATAGCTAATAGACGATTTGATAAATTCACATAATCACAACCTTTAACTAGATATCTAACCTAATAATTCATTCAGTTTTCCTGAAAAAATATCATCAAAGCTAATTTTTATTTCCTGCTTTACACAAAGTCCCTTAGGCAATACTATCTTGTATGCATATAATAGTTGGGTTTTAACATTATAATTTCTCTTAAACAATCTATTTACTGCGTTTTCTCCGTATTTTGAGTCACCAATTATAGGGTGTCCTATGCTTTTCATATGTGCTCTTATCTGATGCCCTCTACCTGTTATAAGATTGATTTCGAGTATAGAGTAATCATCATGGGATTTAAGCACTTTATATCTTGTCTCTGCATATTTACTACCTTCAATTTCTCTTTCAATAATTACTGATGTATTAGTTTTTGTATTTTTCATTATAAAACCTCTAAGTGTTTTTTCTTCGTATTCCGGCAGTTTTCCACTTACAACAGCTATATAATATTTTTCTATTTCTCTGTTTTTTATCATTTCGTTTATTGTCTTAGTAGTTATATAATTTTTACCTATTAATACAATCCCTTTAGTATTTCTATCAAGTCTATTGCATAAAGCTGGCATAAACCCTGTTTCTTTTGATTTCAGGTATTCTTCATCATTTTTGTCATGTAGATATTTAGTGACTATATCTATCAAAGTATTTTCTTCCTCATCTTCATTTGAGTGTACAGAAAGGTTATCCTCTTTGTTTACAACCATCATATTTTTGTCCTCATAAACTACATTAAGTTCTATATCACGAGTTGAATTATATAGAGGCGCACCTTCGCCATTTTTAAATTTATTAAAAGTCTCATCTTTAAAAAAAACCTCTATTAAATCTTTTTCTTGTAAGATTTCATTTCCTTCTATTTTCTTGCTATTTAACTTAATATTTTTTTTTCTAAACATTTTATATAAAAAACTTGTGGGCAGCTCACTAAAGTATTTAGATAAATATTTATCTATCCTCTGACCCTTATCCCTACTATTTATTGTAATTTCTTTCACTTGTTTATCATTCCTTTCTTTATAACCCGTATCCAATTGCTTACTAATTAGTTTTTTTGTTCCTCCCCTGCGAAGAGGGGTTAGGTGGGGTCACTTTTTTTGTTCACTTTTCTCTGTGACCCCCTCTAACTCCCCCTTCGCAGGGGGAGGACTTACCTTAACATATATTAAACACGTTTACCTTTATATTCTGGCTTTTTTGTACCTTTGCTTGATGGTCTTCCCGTTTCTTTTCTCTTTGGTCCAAAAGATTTACCACCATCTTTTTTATCTCCAAATGGTTTTTTATATTCTTTCTTGCCTTTAAATCCTTCTTTTTTATTCTCTATATCATTAACTGATTTTCTGTCCTCTGTTTTACCCTTAAATCCAGTATTACTGCTTTTTCTAACTTCCTTGCTAACTGGTCTAGTGGCTAATTTTTTCCCAGTACCAGACACCCTTCTTGATTCCCTTTTTGCCGTTCTTTTTTGTTCACTAAAACGAGACTCTGATTCATTTCCAGTATTGCCACGTTCTTCGACTTTTCTTACTAGTGGCTTGCTTTTAACTGTTTTCATTTCTATATTATCTGATTCCTTATTTCCCTTTATTTTTCTAAGCATCAAGGTTACTTCTGAGCGGTTATTAAATAGTTGCTTTATTCTACTTATTGTATATACTTCTTTTATACTCTTTATAGCATCATTTAAGGTTTTACTGAAATTACCTTTAGGGAGTTTTAGAGTCATGATAACAATACCATTATCAGAAAGATATTTTCCAACGGATTTCATATGTTCACTCGACTTTACACTATCCATCTTCATATCGTTTACTATGAGATCATATGATACATTATAATCTTTTTTTACAAACTGTCCTATGCTCATGCTATAGTGCTTTAATCTATTGTTTTTAACTAATTCTTTATCGAGCTCGGCAGAGTCTATAGAATCTACTAACATGCCATACGAGAGTAATACCTTGGTCCAACCACCTTGCCCAAAATTTATATCAAGAGCAATCTTGATTTTCTCTGTATTTATATTAAAACAATCAATTGCTTCTAACAACTTAAATTCAGACCTGCTAATTTGATCATCCTCTACTTTAAATCTATGTTCTCCACCTGTCCAATTACTAATATTATCTTTTGCTTTTGAGATTCCTACATATGCTTTATCCTTTTTCATTGTTATTGATAATATTTGTTTTGGTTTTTTTGTATCCTGCACGAATTTCTTGTCTTCTAGAAACTTAGACATAGAACTATTCACAACATATTTGGTGTAATTCCATTTACCACCCTTAAGCAGTCTCGTTTGAACTGAAAAAGTATCTCCAAAATTTAACTTCTCCATGTTTTTCTCAACATATTCTTTCAATATTTCAATGTCACCTTCATTATTTGACATGCAAAGAATATCATCTACTGGATGAATATGCCTTACAAATATAGGATAACTTTCTTTTATTCTGAGTATTATAGTTTCATCTGAGTCGATAACACCTATACCTGAATCCACCCATTCAAAAAACTTTACGCTACTATCGAGATTTTTCAACTCTTTTAATCCCTTATCTTCCATGTCTTCCTGCGTTGTAAATAAATACTTTTTCAATTCATTTGTCTCCTCTTTTTATATATATCAACCACTTACCCTATTTATTTCCCTCACACCTCGTATATTTTTCAATTTAGCAATAAACGTGTCTAACTGTTTCTTTCCTTTTATTTCAACTGTTATGCATACATATGCTTCATTTGGTGGAGTAGCTTTCGCACTTACTGCTTTAAGTGGAACTTTCATGTCTGCCGCTACTTTAGATACATCAAAGAAAAATCCGTCTCTTTCCTCACCAATTATAACAAGGTCAGTTAAATATAAATTATTAGATCCCTCTTGTTCATAGTCTACCCATTCAGATTCTATTAATTTAGATTTTTCAAGACTAGATAGATTCATAATGTTTTTACAATCTGTCCTATGTATGGAAATACCTCTTCCTTTAGTTATATAACCTATTATTTCATCTCCAGGTACAGGACTACAGCATTTAGAAAATTTTATTGCTAAATCTTCTACTCCTTTTACTGTAATACCACTTTGACTTTTTTTAGCTATAACCTTTTTAACAGTTTGTTGGTTTTTTTCAATAAGCTCATCTATTGTAAGTGTTTTCTCGTTTGCCTTCTTATATTTATCACATAGTCTATTTAATATGTGACTTTCTTTTAAATCTCCATGCCCTATCAGAGCATAAACCATATCCCATTTTTGCAGACCGTATTTTCTTAATATTTCTTCCATCCACTCAGGCTTCAAAATTTTATTAACATCAATACATTTCCGTTTAGCCGCTTCTTCAAATAATAATTTCCCTTTTTCCGTATTTTCAGCCTTAAGCTCTGTTTTAAACCATTGATTGATTTTATTTCTAGCCTCAGAAGTCCTTACAATATTTATCCAGTCTTTGCTAGGTCCCCTTGAGTTTTGAGATGTGAGTATCTCTACTCTGTCGCCTATTCTCAAAACATAATCTATAGTAACAATTCTATCATTAACCTTTGCTCCAACCATTTTATTTCCTATTGCTGTGTGGATATGATATGCAAGGTCGATAGGGGTAGAACCTTGTGGTAAGCTAATCACATCTCCTCTTGGAGTAAATACAAAAACTTCATCATTAAACATGACAAGGTCGCCTTTTAGATTTCTCATAAACTCTCTACTATCAGACATATCTTTTTGCCATTCAAGTATTTCGCGCAACCATGCTAATTTCTGCTCCATCCCAGCTTTATCTTTTTTATTTGTAATACCTTCTTTATATTTCCAGTGAGCAGCAATACCATATTCTGATGTCCTATGCATATCCCAAGTTCTTATTTGTATTTCAAAGGGCTGTCCGTCTGGACCAATAAGTGTTGTGTGTAAAGATTGATACATATTAGGCTTAGGCATTGCTATATAATCTTTAAATCTATTAGGCATTGGTTTATAAAGTTCATGGACAATGCCAAGAACACCATAGCAGTCTTTTACACTATCTACTATGGCCCTTACTGCAAATAAATCATAAATTTCATCTATACTTTTGTTTCCATTTTTCATCTTTTTATATATACTATAAAAATGCTTCGCTCTACCTTGTATATCAACTTTCACTTCTGCTTGTGTGATCTTTTTTTGCAAATCAGCTATTATATCTTCTACATAATTTGTACGTTCTTCTTTTTTAGTTTTTATTTGTTTTACTATATCATAATATTCCTCTGGGTATAAATACCTAAATGACAAATCTTCAAGCTCAATTTTTATTTTTGAAATACCAAGACGATTCGCTAGTGCCGCATATATGTCAAGTGTTTCCTGTGCCTTTTGCTTTTGCTTATGTTCTGGCATATGTTTTAAGGTACGCATATTATGTAACCTATCAGCTAGTTTTATAAGTATAACCCTTATATCCTTAGCCATAGCCATAAACATTTTTCGGTAGTTTTCTGCTTGAATATCCTCTTTGCTATGTAGCTTCATCTGTTCTTCGGTTTTTAGATAATCTATCTTCGTAAGTTTTGTAACTCCATTTACGAGTTCTGCTATCTCTTCATTAAATAGCTTTTTTATCTGATCACATGTATATGTAGTATCTTCCACTACATCATGCAAAATAGCAGCAGTTATTGTCTCTAAATCAAGTTCCAAATCCGCAAGTATATATGCTGTCTCAAGAGGGTGTATTATATATGGCTCACCCGAGTTTCTCTGCTGATCTTTATGTGCATCATAAGCTACCTTATATGCCTTCTCTACCATATCAAGGTCGCCAAAATCATGATACTGTTTTATCTTATTCATCAACTTTTCAAACCTATCAAACGGCATATAATCAACTCCAATCTATAAAGCAAATATTGTTACCTGTTGCTTTGCTTAGTTTACTCATCTAATGTTTCATTTATAAATATTGTCAGATTCTTTTTCAAATCTATTTCATAAGCACTTGTCAGCTTTTCCCCTTTTTCATCTTCATATACTCTCACAATAGGACGAGTTAACATATCCTTGTTTTGTGATGCAACTATAGCCTTGCATCCATTATTTAGTTTAACTATAACCCCTGATGGATAAGGTGCAACAAACCGTCTAAATGCATCAACCATTTCCCTGTCGAGCTCCGATGTGCTTAAATATGTTAAATATTCGATTACTTCATAAGCTTTCATAGCTTTTCTGTATGGTCTATCTGATGTCATAGCATCATACATATCACACACTGTAACAAGTCTAGTTAATTGATGTATCTGTGTACTATCTACAGAAAGTGGATATCCTGAACCGTTCATTTTTTCATGATGCATAAGTACTATGTTTTTTGATATAGGAGTTATTTGTGGTTTTTGATTTAATATATCATAACCGAGTTTAGGGTGTTTCTTCATAAAATCAAATTCTGAATCATTTAACTTACCCGTTTTATTAAGAATATCATCAGGCACAAAGATTTTTCCAATGTCATGTAATATCGCACCAATAGCCAACTCTTTAAGCCTATTCATATTAATATTCATATGTGCTCCTACAGTGACAGCAAGAACACAAACATTAACAGAGTGAGCATATGTATATTCATCCTTAGTACGTATATCATTTATATTAAAAACAATTTCCCTACTAGACAATATCTCATCCATTATTTGATCTACACACTTCATTATTCTTTCTATATCTATATCCTTCTTATCCAAATAATTTTTGAATTGTTGTTTTATTTCTTCTCTACTCTGTCGTCTAGTTTTTTCACGCAGCATATCATCTGCTTCTATTCCACCTGATACTTCATCTTCTACATAAACCTGTATGTATCCTTTTTGTTTTAGTTTTTCTACATAATTATCCTTTACCTTTGTACCAGCAGTCAAAAGAATACAACCGTGATCGTCATATACGTTTTTGCCTAATTTTTCTTCACCTTTCAACCTATCAATATTCATTGCTCTCATAAAACTACACCCCCGTATAAATACAATTCACAGTTAATTGTATCATGTACAATTAAGATTTCAATTCTTTCAACCAATTATTCAGTCTTGTAAGCAATTCAGATTTAGTCAAATCGATCTTTTCACTATTTAATACTTCAAACTCTATCACATTATGTTCAGGAATATTAACTCTTGCCAATTTCATTTCTTTAAATACATCCATAATTACTAAAATCTTAAATATATTTAGACTTAATATCTTTATTATATTGTCAATATTTTCAGTAACCTTTCCTTCTTTACTTTTATTTTGAAAATATTTATATACCAGTGCACAATCTGTTCTTGAAATATTTAGTTCTTCAACATCAGAGACTAGATTTTTTATTTTACAAAAACTAATTTCATCTAATTTTAAATGCTCTGTATTTTTAAACATATTGTATATATCATATAATTTACATTCTTCATTCTTAATATCTTTTACCATGATTTGTGGAGTTATATTGCCATTCCATTCATTTATTTGCAGATTTCCGGCTATTATTATATCCATTTCATTATCAAGTTTCTCGAAATATTCTGATGAATTAAACATCATTGCATCCATTATAACATTATTTTGTCTAATTTTCAACTTTAAATGATTACTTTCTTTACCTAAAAGTTTAAAATTTTCTATTTCACCACAAAATGAAAAATTTGGCTGTGAGTTTCCCATTCCATAAGGCTCTAGTTTCTCAATATTTTTTATAAAATTTATTGTGATATCTTTATCCTTTAGTTCCCCTTCTATCTTTAATTTTGGTATTAACATTTCCCTTGATATATTTGCATCTGCATAGAATTCTATTTGTTTTTTGAAACTTTGAAAATTATTCATATCTAAGGAAAGACCCGCTGCCATCTGATGCCCACCATATTTGTCTAAAAATTCTTTCCCACTGCCCAAGCATTCAAATATACTAAAACCTGCTATGCTTCTAGCTGAACCTGTCGCTTTACCATCTTCTATATTAAGTAAAATTGTTGGTTTGTAAAATTTATCAACTATTTTAGATGCTACAATACCTATAACTCCATGATGCCATCCCTCTTTTGCTAAAACAATTACCTTTGATTTACTATGCCCATCATCCTTTTGTATACACTCAATTACTTCGTTAAATATTTGTGCTTCTAGCTTTTGCCTATCTTGATTATTTTTTTCTAATTCTTTCGCGATAAAACTTGCTTCTGTTTCATCTTCCGTTACGAAAAGATTTACACATTTCTTTGCATCACCTATTCTGCCCGCTGCATTGAGTCTAGGTGCCAATATAAACCCTATAAATCCTGATGTTATATTTGTATCTTTATATCCTACTTCTTTTAGCAAAGCTTTTAGTCCTATATTTGTAGTTACTTTTACCCGTTCAAACCCAAACTTAGCTATAACCCTGTTTTCACTTGTAAGTGACACAATATCCGCTACCGTACCGATAGACACGATATCAAGGTACTCCCATATATCTTCTACATTTCCCACTTTTATAGATAAAGCATGTATCAGTTTAAATGTAACACCAACCCCTGCTAGATCGCAAAATGGGTATGTAGAATCTGGCCTTTTGGGATTTATTACTGCAAATGCATTTGGCATATTTTCTTGACATTCATGGTGATCAGTTATAATCATCTCTATATCCATTGTTTTAGCATATTCTACTTGTTCTAATGCAGCTATACCCGTATCCACCGTAATTATTAGGGTTGTACCATTCCCTTTTAATATATCTAATGCATTTTTATTTATGCCATAGCCCTCTTCGAGTCTATTAGGTATATAGTAATCTACATTAGCACCCAGTTTTTTTAGGTATAAATAGAGTATTGATGTGCTTGTTATTCCATCTACATCATAATCTCCATATACAACAACTTTATCCCTAGTATTTACTGCCTGCAAAATTCTAGTCACCGCTTTATCCATATCATTTAGTAAATACGGGTCATAAAACTGTAAAGTTGTAGGATTAAGAAATCTTTGGATATTTTCCTTACCAATTACACCCCTATTATATAAAAGTCTTTGGATAATCTCCGGATGTTCTATTTCTTTATTATAGACAAAGTCCTTGTTGTCTATATAATTCCAATGATACTTACCCTTTATCATATAAATTCCCCTTTAAAATTTCTTTATTATATCTTTTTGTTGTTACTAATTCTCTATCTATAATTAATACTTAGTATAATTTTTTTATCAATTTTTGTCAAGGTATTTTGCCAATAAAAAAGTTGTATGAATTTATTGAAATCACTACACTAACTGCACGATTTTCGCAATTATCTGTTTTTTATCCTTAATTCATACCGTTCACTCACAAAATCATATACTTCGTTCAATCTATATAGACGAATAACGAATTTTGTTATAATATGAAAGGGCTAATATAATCGGAGGTGTTTAAATTTGTTTTCAAAAGTTTTTAGCTGTGGACTACACGGCATAAATGGATTTATAATAGATGTGGAGGTAGATATAGCAGACGGATTACCACGGTTTGACCTAGTAGGTCTTCCTGATTCTGCCATTAAGGAAGCAGCTGAAAGAGTTAAAGCCTCTATCAAAAACTCTGACTATCTATTTCCAATAAAAAAGATAACGGTCAACCTTGCACCTGCTAATATGCGAAAAGAAGGAGCTTCTTTCGACCTACCAATCGCTATAGGTATACTTGCCTGTACTGGAGTGATATCGACTAATTTATTAAAAGACACTATCTTTTTAGGCGAACTTTCTCTTGATGGAAACATTCGCCATATAAGCGGTGTTCTTCCTATGATATACCACGCCAAAAGTATAGGCTTTAAAAAGTGTTTTATACCAAAAGATAATGCCTATGAAGGTGCAATCGTAAAAGATATAGAAATAATAGGAGTAAGCAAACTCTCTGAAATAGTTGACTACTTTAATGGAACTTTGGATATATCTCCAACCACAGTTAACCTTGATGACCTTATGTCTGGAAATCATATAGACTCACATATAGACTTTAGTGATGTAAAAGGTCAAGAAAATGTAAAAAGAGCACTTGAGATAGCAGCTTCTGGTTATCACAACATGCTCATTATTGGAAGTCCTGGCTCTGGAAAGACAATGATGGCAAAGCGTGTGCCTACTATTCTGCCTGACCTTTCATTCGAAGAGAGTATTGAAATAACTAAAATATATAGTATATCTGGACTACTCAGCAATAAGAACTCGCTAGTTACCACCAGACCTTTTCGCTCCCCCCATCACAATATATCTGCCTCAGCCTTGACAGGCGGTGGTAAATATCCGAAGCCCGGTGAGGTAAGTTTGTCGCATAACGGAGTACTATTCTTGGACGAGCTACCTGAGTTTCAAAAAAATGTACTTGAGGTTTTACGACAACCTCTTGAGGATAGAGAGATTACGATATCTAGGGTAAATGGTTCCCTTACATTTCCATCAAACTTTATGCTTATAACTGCTCTCAATCCGTGTCCATGTGGACATTATCCGGACAGTAACAGGTGCCATTGCTCTGAAGAAAGTATAAAACGATATCTTGGACGTATCTCTGGACCACTACTTGACCGTATCGACTTACACGTAGAAGCCGCTGCAGTAAAGTATGAAAACCTTAACGACTCTCGTAAAGGGGACACCTCTGCTGTCATACGTGAGCGAGTAATAGCGGCACTTAAGCGACAACAAGCTAGGTACAAAGATGAGGGGATACACTTCAACTCACAACTGTCTGCTAGTCAGATTGAAAAGTATTGCGTGATTGATGAGAATGGGAGTAAGCTGCTTAAGGTAGCTTTTGATAAGCTAAACTTGAGTGCTAGGTCGTATCATAGGATACTAAAGATTTGTAGGACTATTGCTGATTTGGCTGGGTCGGATGATATTAAGGTGAATCATATTACGGAGGCGATACAGTATAGAAGTTTGGATAGGAAATATTGGGATTAGGATAAGCGAGCCGTGTTGGCTCGCTTATCCATTTTCACTTACTTTGTTTATATGCTCAAAATCTGAAGTTTCAGACTTGTCTAATTTTATCATTTGAATATATGCCTTTACTTTCTTTCTTTTCTCTGCCATATACTCAAGTCTTTCTTCTATTGTCATATTTTTAGTTATTTCGTGATTTTTTTCTCTAATTTTATGGATTTCTTCTATATATTTATCTGTCATCTTCATCCCCTCCTAATAGCATAGATGGTGGTACTATTTGCACTTGCCTATATCCTAGAACCATATTAATAGAATTAACCATGTTGATAGTTTTTATATTTACAAAATGCTTAAAATTCCAACTCACTATATAATCTATATTATTCACGACTGCATATGCAATATGTATAAGATCATCAGCCGAGAGATGCTTTACATGAACTTACTACATTAATACTTTCCTTTTTTTCATTTTTCTCTCAATATAATATAATTTTTTTATAATATTATTGACTAAATTCATTCTTAGGAGAAATAGACCATGTTTGAATAATTCACTTATTCAAACCTACACTTCACCGGTTCTATAATAATAAAAAAATGCTAAGTTAATTTCCTTCACGTTATTTTATCATATTTTTCCATACTCTTCAATTGTTTTGTAATATTTTAATAAAGATTCATTCGACAAAATTCTTTTTTTTATTTTCAAGTTTTCATTTTCATAAATAGTGCTTTTAGCTTTATTTAAGCAGTAAGCACCTGTATGCATAACTACTATAGCTCCCCCGGTCATTTTTTTCGGTATTTTCATTTTTTATTCAGTATTTTTTTAATTCCTCTTATCAATCTAAGGTTTGCAAGGTCTATAAACCCACCCAACATTTCTTCCGTGTACTTGCTATCTTTTTTCACAACATAGCATCGTAATGGTTTTTGGAGGTCCATCATTACTTTTGTAGCCTTATTTACATTTTGCTCCTTTAGTAATTTTTTCATTTTTACATATTTTTGATAAATATAAATTGGCATTACAATAGGTCTAAATCGTAATTGTTCTATCGTGTTATCCGCTGTAGCAGCCATAAATTTCAATTTTTTGAGCGGTAGCTTCTTACCATACCTCGATTCAAAGTCTTTTCGTAAAGTTTTATTGACATCCTTATACACTTTTTTGTTTTTTTCTTCTTTCAAATCTGGATCATTTGATTTTATTTGTATTTTTTGTGTCAGTTTTATATCTCTACTTGATGCAGCTACACTTATCTCATACTCTCCTGATTCTACACACCACATATGCTCTTCAATATTGTAGTATGCGAAATTTCTCACATCAAGTTCTATTTCTATATCCTTCTCTTCTTTTGCCTCTAATGATACTTTTTGAAAGTTTTTCAGTTCATGTTTTACTCTATATGTATGGGAGTTTTCTTTTGAAACATAGATTTGAACAATTTCCTTACCGCTCATATTTCCAACGTTTTTGACTTTTACGGTTAGCTTTATTTTCCCATCTTTGTTCATATGTATCTTGTCCAAACGTAAATCTGAGTACTCAAATTTTGTGTAACTAAGTCCATATCCAAAAGGAAATAAAACCTCTTTATCAAAAGTATCATAGTATCTATATCCTACATATATGCCTTCACGATATTCTACATTTAAATTCGATCCTGGAAAGTTGTAGTACGAAGGTGTATCTTTTAATTTCAGTGGGTATGTTTCAGAAAGTTTTCCACTAGGATTAACTTTCCCCATAAGTACATTCACCATTGCTTTACCTGAAGCCTGCCCACCTAGATATCCATTTACAATTGCCTTTACCTTGTGTGCCCAAGGCATTTTTACAGGTGCTCCACCTGATAATACGACAACAACATTTTTATTGACTTTCAAAATATCTTCTATCAATTTATTTTGATTGGTCGGAATATCTAAAGTCCTTCTATCCATTCCTTCTGACTCATATTCCTCTGTAAGACCTGCAAATACAATTACGATATCTTTACCTTTTGCCATCTCGCAAGCTTCTTTTCGTAGCTTTTTATCCCCTGCGCTTGGAAGGCGAGAGTATCCATTTGCATAATCAACCTTTAATTCTGCTGAAATAAAACTATCATACGCATTTTCTATTATCTCTGAGTTAATTGTCGAGCTTCCAGCCCCTTGATATCTAGGTTTTTTTGCCATGTCCCCTATCACAACAATATTTTTAGATTTTATTGGAAGTATCTCATCTTCGTTTTTCAATAACACAATTGATTCTTCCGCAATCTTCGTTGCTAATTGAAAATGCTTCTGCTTGTCATAACTTTGTCCCAACTTTTCATTACTTGTTAGTTTATCGATAATATCAAGAAGCCTTCCTACTCTTTCATCAAGTAACTCCTCACTTACTACTTTTTCCTTGACTGCTTGTACAATTTGTAAATCAGATTTACCATTTGTTGCTGGCATCTCAAGCTCATTTCCCGCAATAAGTCCTTCTACTCTATTATTCTCTGCACCCCAATCCGTGATTACAATACCTTTATGCTCCCATTCATTTTTTAACATGTCTAACAATTCCTTATTCTCCGTGCAGTATCTTCCATTCAATTTATTATATGCACTCATGACTGAAATCGGCTGCGTTTCTTTTACGATATGCTCAAATGCATATAAATATATCTCTCTTAAGGTTCTCTCATCAATTATGGCGTTAATAACTCTTCGTCTCTCTTCCTGATTATTTGCCGCAAAATGTTTCAAGCAAGCTCCTACTCCTGTACTTTGTAGTCCATTAATATACGCTATTCCCATTTTACTTGTGAGATACGGATCTTCCGAAAAATATTCAAAGTTTCTACCACATAATGGACTACGTTTTATATTTATCCCTAGACCTAACAATATATGGACATTATTTTTAAGGCACTCTTCGCCAAGTGCCTCTCCCATTTTATAAATTAAATCTACATCCCAGCTATTACAAATCGTCGCCCCTGATGGAAAACAAGTTGCTTTTTCACTTTCATTTATGCCCAAATTATCAGCTTGCTTCAGTTGTAGTCGCAAGCCATGAGGTCCATCTGACATAGTAAGCCTTGGAATATTGTATTTTTTTAGCTCTTTCGTATGCCAATAGTCGCCTCCAGAGCATAAACTAGCTTTCTCTTCTATAGCCATATCTTTTAATATTGTATTTTTATCAAGCATCATAGTCCCCCTTTTTACAAATATTATTAACATATTGTATCATATCAAACTAATATTCTCAATACTTTTATTCATCATCACCTATGTTAATTTGTCCAATCTGTGTATCTGACAATTCAGTTTCTACAGTAGTGCCATCCCTACTTTAAACCTATATAAGTATACTAGTATAAACAGAAAAAAATAATTCATTTTTCAATGAATTATTTTCATTCCACCTGCACTGCCTCATCCTTTATTACCTTTTTTATCTGTTTTCCTTCATGATTAATATAAAAGTTATCCTTATATATAATATCCCCCGATGTTACAAATCCGTATCCCTTTTCTTTTAACTTACTTATCATCTCATCTAATGCATTACCAGTGTGCTTTGCTCCTGTATGCATAAGTACAATTGCCCCGCCCGTCATTTTTTTATGATTAACTACCTTATTTATTATTTCTGAAGCACTGTAATCCATCCAATCGAGACTATCGACTCTTACATAGGTTTTGCTCGTATAAATTACCATCTTTTACCATATCAACCCTATCTTCATTTTTACTAAACCTTTTACTACCAACCTTTGCACTATCAACGTCTTCAGCTGATTTAATAAAGTCATTAATATACATTTTAAGCTTGATATCTATCTTGTTAGGACTAACAACTATTTCTTCAATGATTTGTGAGAGTAATACCTTTTTCACTTCACTAGGTGCATTTTCAAATTCTTCACGCCATATTGGTATCATCTTCTGTAACTTAACCATATCATCATGCTCTATTTTTTTTGCCTCTAGCACTTTTTCTAATTTCTCACTTTCCTGCCTAAACTGCTCTAGTTGATAGCTCTTCTCTTCTATTGCTATATTCAGCATATCTGGCTTAAATGAGCTTTTACCCATGATACTCTTTGCAATTTCGCCTTTAAGTGCTGTCAGTTCCTTTTCACATTCAACCATAGACCTTTGAACCTTCTTAGCACTTTGCTCTTCTTCGCTGATATTTTGCTTGCGTAGCTTTTCTATTTTATGCGTCAAGTCAATCTTTTTCAGCTTATCAAGATAAGTAAATATCTCTTCTAAAACTGCTTCCTCTATCTTTTTCTTTGAATATGAAAACGGTCCATTACACCCTATATTGCCCGATGTTTTCCCAACGCATTTATATGCTCCACTAGAATTATCATGACTTATACCATCTTTTGTAGTCCATTTGTTTTTAGTATAACCTGTTGATAAACTAGACCCACAGCAACCACATCGTATGAACCCAGTAAACAACAGTAGACTTTTAGTTTGCATTGGATAGTTGCTGTAATCCATGTTCTCATCCCTATATTTATCAGGAGTTCGACTATTTCTAACCTTTTGAACCTTGTCCCAAATGTCTTCAGGTATTATTGCAAGGTGCTCTATCTTTTCTTTTGATAGTAACCAATCTTTTGGACTTGTTCTGCCCTGTTTCTTACCTTTTGAGGTCGTTTTACCATATGACATATAGCCTTTGTATATGGGATGTCTTACCATAAAGTTTGTGACTGTAAGTCCCCATTGATTTCCTTTTCGTGTATGAATTCCTTTTTCATTAAGATATTTTGCTATCCGTTGTCCACCCATCCCATAATTTAATGCTAGATCATATATAAGTTTTACTATCTTTGCCTCTTCATCGTCTATCATCAATTTCTTTAAAGCTCTGCCTTTATTACTGATTACACCTGAAAATTCAAGTTTGTATCCATATGGGGCTGTACCACCCGTAAAAGCTCCTTCTGCCACCATCTGGTGATGTTTTTCTGTAACTCTCATAGATGTCTTTTGGCTTTCACCACTAGCCTGCCAAAAGGTAATATAGTTCATTAGGCTATCTATATGATTATCAAACCTGCGTTCACCCTCCCGTACAGACCACACTGCTACTCCGTTATCAACAAACCATTTCACTACAAAAGGTGTCTCGTTATCTAAACGTCCTAGCCTATCAAACATAAACACTAGAAGTACATCAAATTCTTTATTTCTCCCAGCCTCTTTGACCTCCATCAGCACGTCCCTGTCCTCTGACTTATTTTTGTACCCCGACACCCCTCGCTCTAGGTATTCTTTATATAATTCCCAACCTTCCATTTTAGATATGAACTCTCTACAAGCATTTTTCTGCATAGGAATGTCGTTTTCCTCTACCTGAGCCATTGTTGATACCCTATATAAACAGGCTACTCTCTTTATCTTATCCATATATTTAAACCTCCTATTAATTATCATGTGGTATTTTAACGCCGTTTAAACAAATTTGCAATAGCAATTCTAGAAAATTCTAAAATTTATTTTACAAGCATTCGTTCAATAAACTGTGTTTCCAATGTATTAACAATTACTGACTTAATGTCATTATGTACATCTGCAAATTTGAGACAAATCAACATTTTATGTTTTGTGTTGTATCTAGCTAAATACTGTTTACCATCTTCATCTTCCAGTAATCTATACTTAGATTCATCTATAATAATTTTCTTATCCATACATTCGCCTCCTGATGTTTCTCTTACATCAAATGTATGAGGCTCTTTTTCAAAATATACTACTTTCTTGTTACATGTACACCCTCCTTCCGAGTTTACATCTTCTATACTTTTCTTCTCTGATACTAAAACTACATCGACAGCTTCTTCAACTTCATATTGAGTCATTTCTTGATTCATTTTTGGCACTCTCCTAATTTTAAATTTTTGGATATGCCTACTAAATATTTTTATGTTGCCAACAAAGCATTTCACCTTTCACTGGCACGTATGTCATCCACTCTTATGTTTTCCTATCAACCAACTGTGGTATCAATCTTTTTCATTAGTTATATTTGTGTTCACATTTATAGTTTTTTTAAAAATATTATTTATAACTAAAACAAAGTTTTTCACAATTTCAACTAGTCCTGATCACGTTACACCTTTTTTACCCTCTAATTACCAAGTAAACTAATGTGCAGTGTTACTATAACATCAACCTTAAGTCTCACCATCCAGAAACAATATGCTCTAGATTTTCAGAAAACCATTTGTCTAATTTCACATCTCGACAACCAATTCACTAAATGCTCAACTTTTGAGTTCCACTATTTTTTTCTTGAAAGATATGGTTTATGCCTGTCAAATCAACCTTTTTGGTAAAAAAATATCAGCTATTCTATTTGAACCAAATAGTTAGGTGGTTTTCCATCGACTGCTGATTGTATTTTTGGGTTATAATTTATTAGTTGTACGCCTATCGTTAGGTTTTATTAGTGTAGCGGTGATAGGCTCACTTGTATTACTTGCTCAGTTCCTCATCATCTAGTATTGCTGATAGTTTTATCAATAAGTTCATTTGGCGTAGACAAACATTACTCTTTTCATATAAACTAACAATATCAACGCTTTTCGTTGAGCCTAATGTCTTAGACTTTCTTTATGCTGATTGGGATTATCTCAACAAGTCTTGTAACTGTTGATAATATTTAACATTAATTTGCTACCAAGTCTTTTGTCATTTTTTTGGCTTAAGTCTTTTATTTGCTTACAATACATGATTTTTATACGTCGATATTACTTCATAATCCCTTTTGATAAATATTTAATGTTTAACTTATACTTCACTATCCCGACACACTTATTAAACAGTACAAAAAAAGGCAGTAGGTCAATCTCTCATGACATACTGCCTTCGTAGTTTTTCTGATGTCTACATTTTCTTAATACCTCGTTATTACTTTATTTATTATAGCTATTTTTCTAAATGAAAGTTGAAGATTATAGTCACTGCATACCCCGTTTTTTTGTAACTGTTTATACATTTTAAACACCCCAAATTTAAAAATCAAATTTCCCACTCTTTTTTACACCCAATGCTTTACATAAGAAAATACATCTGTACCCGTCAGATGTATAACCTCATTTTTAACCAATATTATTGTTTATATCGTACTCAATCAGATTAAACAACATTTCCACTGCTTCAAATCGTGATACATGTTCCCATGCATAAAGGTTTGTTGTTACATCTTCCTTGATAAGATTTCTCTTCAAGGCTCGCTGTAGCATTTGGTAAGTATCTATGTCAACTCCCGAGTAAGGAATGGTAGCAAAGTATTCGTATTTTTGCGATTTGGTATGCATCCTAAATATTTCTGGTGTTTCATGTAAACCTATTCCAATATACTTACTTTCTTCACCTAGATTTCCTTCTTCATCTGGGTAGAGTATATGGAGAAGTATATGAATTGCTTCAAATTTGTTCATGCCTCTATTTATATGAAACCAAAGTATATTATCATCTGCTTTATAGAGTACGTGCTCATTCATAGCATAGTAATAAACAATATTTTTATCATTGATTATGTTGCTTTTCTTTTCTAATGCTACATTGTACAATTCTTTTACACTTACGTCATTGTATATTTTATCTTCCGAGTGAAGTGCCTTATAAACCATAGCAACAAAATCTCCCCTTAGTATGTTGTTTTCCCCATCAAAGTAAACCTCGCCTGTTGTTGGGTCAGTTATATCTTTTATAACCCCATAATACTTTGCTAATATGGTTTTCTTACGTATACCTTCATAGTCAACTGCCGCCGAGTAATCTTCTTCAAAGAGCCAATTTATCTTTTTAGATATTTCCTTATTATTCAATGCATTCATGATATTCTCGTCCATGAGTGCATCATATAAACAGCCTGCCTCTCTCATCTTTGATATAACTATCTCACTTTCTTTCTCGTGTAGTTCACTTTTTATTATTGTATCTACTTTATCTCTTACTTTTATTATATTTAAATCGAGTTCCATTGGTATAATTCTAAGCCAGTTCTCATTCATTGTCATGTACCTCCTCATAGTCGCTTGTTAGTAGCAACATTAATTTTTCCTTTCTTACTTCATCTACCTCGGTTAGCAAACTTGTTGATAATATGTACATACAGTATCCCACTGCTTTCCTGTTAAGGTTGTCAGATATATATTTCATATGTCGCTCACAATATAGAGTTGTCGAGTAACGCAGAGGAGCCTCCCCTCCACATTCTCACAGAACCGGACGTGAACCTCTCGACTCATCCGGCTCCTGTTATTCAATCATTTAACTTATCTTATTTGAAATTCCCAGTGTACAAACAT